>Ga0209737_10000054_pt1 | contig 97889 bp, 94 predicted proteins | sample TergutCu122P3_FD_187284 | JGI IMG/M metagenome (GOLD analysis project Ga0209737, IMG submission 187284) | Cubitermes ugandensis P3 segment gut microbial communities from Kakamega Forest, Kenya - Cu122 P3 (SPAdes) (version 2) | ecosystem: Host-associated > Arthropoda: Insects > Digestive system...
TCCCTTGAGGGTTGTTGTAGACTACGACGTTGATAGGCTACAGGTGTAAAGGCAGTAATGTCAAAGCCGAGTAGTACTAATTGCCCGAAAGATTTTCTTGCGCAAGTTTCTTGATAATCAAAAATACCGGTTAGGATTTAGGAAGTAGGATTTAGGGAATAGGAATTTCCTAATACCTAACCCCTAATACCTAATCCCTTTATCCGCACTTGTTTTCTTTTCCATGATGTCAAACGATTTATGGTGGCTATAGCTGCGGGGTTCCACCTCTTCCCATTCCGAACAGAGAAGTTAAGACCGCTTGCGCCGATGGTACTGCATTTCGTGGGAGAGTAGGTCGCCGCCTTTTTTTATACAAACCTGTTAAGTTTCAAAAACTTAACAGGTTTTTGGTTTTTTTGAGAAATTATTTTCTTCAAAAATTTGGATTTTGATAACTTTAAAGTTAACTTTGCAAAATGAATACAGAAAGACAAATTATTTTTCATAAACAGTATTTTTTAGACTTCTATTTAGAGCAGTCGGAAAAAGTACAGGAAAAAATAGAGTATGTTTTTAAGATTATTCGTACAGTTCAAAATGTTCCGAAAAAATTTCTTGACCATTTGACAGGAACGGATGGACTTTTTGAAATACGAATAGAATTTGAAAGCAATATTTATCGAATTTTTTGCTGTTTCGACAAAGGTAATTTGGTGGTGTTGTTCAATGGATTTCAGAAAAAGACGCAGAAAACGCCTAAAAAAGAAATTGAATTGGCGTTGGAATTGAAAGAAGATTATTTTAACTCAAAAAAGGAACAGAAAAATGAAAAATGAAGAAATCAGAAATGTTAAAAGCTTTGATGAGTTATTAGACATTAAATACGGAAAAATTGGAGCAAAAGAACGTGATGCTTTTGAAGAGCGAGCGCAGTATTTTGTAATTAGCGAAATGCTGAAAGAAACTCGAAAAGAGGCTCAAATAACACAGGAACAACTTGCAGAAAAGGTTGGTACGAAAAAAAGTTATATCTCACGACTTGAAAATGGGAAGTGTGACATACAACTCTCAACTCTTTTTAGAATTTTTGAATTAGGACTTGGTAGACGGGTAAATGTATTAATTAGCTAAAAAACAAAAAATATTACCTCACAGAGAAGTTAAAAGCAATGTTCGCAAGGTCATTGCTTTTTTTGTGTGTAGCAGCGTGTTACTTTTTCAAGAAAAAAAGTATTTTTGTAAAAAACAAAGCCAATGAACACCAAAACCGATAAAAAATTCAAACTAACCCCCACCCAACAAAAGCACCGCTCCGAATTAGGACGCAAAGGCGAAGACCTTGCCTGCGCATATTTGCAGGAAAGGGGATTTCGGATTTTACACCGCAATTGGCGCAGTGTGCACAAAGAAATTGATATTGTAGCGAAAAAAGATGGAATACTTCACATCGTGGAAGTGAAAACACGTTCGAGTAATTTTATGGTTGCTCCGGAAGAGGCTATAACTATGGCGAAACAGCGATTGTTGATACGAGCGGCGCAGGCGTATATCAATTATTCTTCATTTGAAGGCGAGGCACAATTCGATGTTTTTTCGATTATTGTAAGTGCACATTCGCACGAAATTACCTATATTCCACAGGCGTTTTACCCGTTGATTAGGAAATAGAAGTAAACTTTTATTCTAATTTGCACATAAAGGGTGTTTATAATTAACTGCACGGAGCACTTCACCGTTTGTAATTAATTTGTATTTTTGTGGTTTGTTTAGATATAAGACTAATAGACACAAGACCGTTAGACAATTGAATATCTATGAATATCCTAATATCAATTAATATCAGATACAATGAAAAAACTTGCAAACTGCTTACTCTCTTTACTTTTCATATTTTTAATATATTCATGTAATAATGAAGAAAAAGAAGAGCAAGAAGAGGTACAAGAAGAAACAATCATAAAATACGGCATACAAGTGAATGATTTTGAGATAATTGAATCAACTTTTCCGAAGAACAAAACTTTGACCGAAATTTTTCTTGAAGCGGGTTTGCCCAAAACTACGGTATTTTATATCACGCAAAATTGTGATTCGGTGCTCAATCTGCGCAAAATAAAAGCCGGTAATCCTATTACCAAAATGGTGTGCAAAATGGATTCTACTTTGCAATATTTTGTCTATGAAATCAACAATATAGAACACGTGATTTTCGATGTGCGCGATAGTGCCAATGTGGTATTTTATAAAGCTCGCAAACCGGTAGAAGTGCGGCAAACGAAATATTATGGTGAAATTACATCGTCGCTGTGGAATGCGCTTGCGGGGCAAGAAATGGGTGCTGGGCTTGCCGTAGAAATGTCGGAAATGTTTGCGTGGTCGATAGATTTTTTCGGTTTACAACCGGGCGATTGGTTCAAAGTGGTGTTTACCGAAGAATTTGTGGAGGGCAAAAGTGTGAATCTGAAATCAATTGATTACGCCGTTTTCAATCATCAAGGCAAAGATTATTATGCAATTCCGTTTATGGGCAGCAACGGAAAAATAGAATTTTTCGACGCAGACGGCAATAGTGCAAAAAAAGCATTTTTGAAAGCGCCGCTTAAATTTGCACGTGTGAGTTCGGGTTTTACATCGGCACGCAAACACCCGGTGCTGCGTATTGTGCGTCCGCATTATGGTGTGGATTATGCTGCGCCTACGGGTACGCCGGTTATGGCAATTGGGCACGGTGTGGTTATCAGCAAAGGGTATTCGGGTGGCGCAGGCAATATGGTAAAAATAAAACATAGCAACAATTATGTGAGTTCCTACATGCACCTCTCAAAATTTGGCAGCGGCATACAGCAAGGTTCTCGTGTGTCGCAAGGGCAAGTGATTGGTTATGTGGGAAGTACGGGGCTTTCAACCGGTCCGCATTTGGATTTTAGAATTTATCAAAACGGTACGCCTGTCAATCCGTTGAAAGTGGTATCGCCACCTTCGGAGCCGGTTGCAAAAGATAAATTGCCGGAGTTTAAGGCTTTGAGGGATAGTTTGGTGCAGGTGTTGGGGACTATTCCTAAGAAGTAATGTTGTCCGAACCACGATTTTTACAAGATTTATAAGATGAACAAGATAAACAAGGCAGTAATATATCTTTTGGGTTTTGTACTTTTTTATAATTGTGCAACACACACAAAATTGATAAACACAGAGCCAAAAAACATATCTACATTTTCGGTTGAAAATTTTAATGGAAATTATTGTAATAAAAATAAAGAGAGAGTGAGTGATTCGGCATATTCATCGTTATGGGATAATTTATGTGAAAATCGAATATTTGGAAAACGGAAAGTAAGTTATACAGATTTATCGGTCGTAAGTTTAAAATTTGAAAGTAACAAATTGATTGTTAATTTAATAGAAAATGAAAATATAGTAGCTACAAAAATTCTTAAAGGAAAGGTAAAAGACAATTATGTGTCAATAAGAAAAATACGTAGATTTATACCAATTCCATTTTTTTTGTGGTATAATAGCAATAAAATTATTTTAGGCAATTTGGACAATGGCGATTTAGTACTCAAAGATAAATATAATTCATTTGGGTGGTTTTTATTTTTTGCAGATGGAAGCGATGGAATTTTCTCGGCAGGATATGAAAAATTAAATTTAAGAGAAGATAACAATGAATGAAATAGCACCAGACTACAAACAATGGCTCATTGACCTAAAAACGAGAATTCGTCAAAGTCAAATTAAAGCCGCTATACAAGTAAATACCGAATTACTCCGTCTTTATTGGGATTTGGGGCAAGATATAGTTGTTCGCCAAATGGAAGCGGCTTGGGGAAGCGGCTTTTTTGAGCAGCTAAGTAAGGATTTGAGAAAGGAATTTCCTGATATGAAGGGGTTTTCTGAACGAAATTTACTTTATATGAAACGGTTTTATTTGTTTTATAGTAAAAAAGAACAAATTCTGCTCCAAGTTGGGACAGAAATTAATACACTAATTCCGCACCAACTTGGTGCAAAATTACAAGTTGTTGATAATAAGGGAAATATAATTCCGCACCAAGTTGGTGACGAATTTGAAAGCAATCCAATTTTTCAAATTCCGTGGCGACACCACGTAGAAATTATAACAAAATGTAAATCCATAAAAGAAGCCTTATTTTATGTTCAAAAAACCATACAAAACAATTGGAGCAGGTCGGTTTTAATGAATTTTTTGGAAGCAGATTTATATTCGGCACAAGGAAAATCGTTGAATAATTTTTCACGGTTGCTGCCCGAGCCGCAAAGTGATTTGGCAAACGAAATTTTAAAAGACCCCTATAATTTTGATTTTTTCACTCTTACCGAAAAATACAAAGAAAAGGAATTGGAAGATGCCTTGATTGACAATATTGCCAAATTTTTGTTGGAATTGGGACAAGGATTTGCTTACCTTGGCAGGCAAGTGCCGGTAAAAATAGGAAAACGAGAACGAAATATCGACTTGCTTTTTTATCACACCGACTTGCATTGTTATGTAGTGATTGAACTGAAAACAGGCGAATTTGAGGCGGAACATACCGGTAAATTGGGATTGTATATTTCAGCAATCAATCATCAGCGAAAAACCGAAAGAGACGAACCAACTATTGGGCTACTGATATGCAAAACAAAAGACAACATTGAAGTGCAATATTCGTTGGAAAGTACAAATCAACCGATTGGCGTTTCGGAATACCAACTTTCAAAACTGTTGCCCGAAAATTATAAATCGGTTTTGCCAAGTATTGAGGAAATTGAAAATCAACTAAAAAACAATGCAAAATAATACTCCTCTTTTCCGCTACCGTATTCACTTAGCATACAACGGCACTCGATTTTTCGGCTGGCAAATTCAGCCGCACCAAATTTCGGTGCAGGAATGTTTAACACAGGCATTGGAAAAAATCGTAAAACTTTCGGGCGCAATAGTAGGAGCGGGGCGCACCGATACCGGCGTGCACGCTCATTCGTTTTACGTGCATTTTGATTGCGAATACGAAATTGATACGCAAACAATTACCAATAAACTCAACAGAATGTTGCCTGCCGATATTGTGATATTTTCAATTACAGCCGTTGCTCTCGATTTTCACGCTCGATTTTCGGCGAAAAAACGGAAATATCGCTATACAATTACGCAAACGAAAAATCCTTTTTTGCAAGAAACTGCATATTTTTTCCCGTTTCCGCTCAATATTGAGGTAATGAACGAAGCCTGTAAACTATTGATTGGCACGCACGATTTTACAAGTTTTAGCAAATTGCACACCGATGTAACGAATAATATATGTACAATATATTCGGCACAATGGCAAAAAAACGGCGATGTGTTGGAATTTTACATTGAAGCAAACCGGTTTTTACGCAATATGGTGCGGGCAATTACCGGCACTTTGCTCGATGTTGGTCAAGAAAAAATTGATATACAGGAATTTCAAGAAATAATAGCGGCAAAAAATCGCCAACGAGCCGGACAGTCAATCCCTGCCTGTGGATTAAGCTTGATTGATATTGAATATTAGAGATGCACAAAAAAACACATTTTTTTGTGTAGAAATACGAAAACCTATATCTTTGTATAAATTAAAAGTATGAAAGGAGATTTTATATGTTAACTGATTTTTATGCCGGATTGACTATTGTGGTTATATTAATTTTTACAGGTTTTTTTCTTAGTAAGATTAAAATTATTACTGATGAGGGTGTAAAATTCTTAAGTAATTTAATTTTAACTGTTGCATTGCCTGTTGCATTTTTTAATTCATTTCCAGATGAATTTAATTTTGCCGATTTTAGATTATTTCTTTGGGGATTAGTGAGTTGTGTCGTTGTCTTATCTTTACTAATATTATTTTCACAAGTACTTTTTTCTAAAAAATTAATTAAAAACAATAATTATGAGTATAAATTCGCATTTGCTTTCAATAATACTTCGTTTATTGGCTATCCTTTAGTTTCTATGGCTTTTGGTCAAGAAGGGCTGGTTGCATACGCAGGATTTATGTTACCCTGGGTAATTGCTCTATTTACTTATGGTGTGTGGCTTTTTAATGATAATTACACTTGGAAAGATACTCTAAAAGGAATTGTAAATCCAAATGTTGTTGGAATTGTTTTGGGTGCTGTTTTCTTTATATTTGGAATTCAACTACCGTCATTAATAGATAAAACAGTTGGTTTGATAGCCGGATTAACAACTCCGCTGGCATTACTGTGTATAGGGTTTATGTTGAGTGAAGCAAAACTAAAAGTTCTGTTTAAACGTTGGCAAGTAGTTTTTGTTTGTTTAACACAGTTAACTATTCCACCAATATTTACCTGGGCACTTCTTAAAATGGTTGGAGCTCCACCTGTTATAATCAGTGTGCTTGTTTTGATGCAAGCACTGCCAACTGCCGCTACTCTTGGATTATTTAATAAAAAATATAAAAACACTGAGAGTGAATCCGGCGAAATAGTTACACTTAGTACTATATTGGCAGGTATTACTGTGCCAATATTAATTTACTTTTTTGTAGCGTAACCATGCAGTTCCTAAAACAACTTTTCAATACCGAAAAATCCGACAAAGCAATTTATAAAAAATTGGGTTACACAACCGACCAAGAAGGAATTTTGCGCCGTTTCCTGCGTGAAGAACAAGGGTGGCGAACGCATTTGGAACATTCAAAACAATGTATTCGAGAATTTTACGCCGATAAACAATACAAATCAATCGCAATTTTTGGTAGCGGTTGGCTGTTAGATGTGCCTATTAACGATTTGCTGCGAGATTTTGAACACGTGTATTTATGCGATATTTCGCACCCTCGCCAAATTACGCATAAATACAGGCATTGCGTTAATTTGCATTTTGTGGAATGTGATATTACCGGCGGTTTTGCTCGGCATATTTACGATTGTTTGTATCAAAAGAAAGAATATACTGCTGCCGACATTTTTAATTTTGAGCCAGATTTTCAATTTTTGCCTGAAACGCTTGATTGCGTGGTTTCGCTCAATGTGTTGAATCAACTCGATGGGTTGATGCTTGATGCTTTGGAAAGTAATATGCAGTTGAGTATCAATGAGATTGAACAGTTTAAAACGCTTATTCAAACGCAGCATATAGAACTACTTTCTGCTTATCCGTATTGTTTAATAAGCGATTGGAGCAAAATTTCTATATCACAAAAAAACGGCATTTCCGAAGAAACACCGTTAACTTTTACACAAAGTAAACTACCTCCTTTACAGCACGAATGGCTGTGGAAATTTGACTCGCAAGGAAATTACGAAAGCGATACAATTGTACAATTTCGTGTGAAAGCGTTTTTTATGCAATAGGGCACTTCTAAAAATATGTTTTCTCTATTGCGTGACGTGGCTTCGAGAGCCTCAGCCACCGGGTAACCCGTAAGTTTCGGTCTTTCCGGTGGCTGAGGTTCTCGAAGCCACAATTTTTATAAGTCCCTTTACAGGCTATCGCCAAAATCCTCACGGAATTTAGCCATAAGTTTTTGAGGCCAGTCGCTCGTAGGAGCAAGTTTACCCATAAAGAAACGAAGTACCGGTGGCTCATACACAAATTTCAATCCGCCAATCAATTCACGATTTTCGTATAACCAATGTAAACGGTCGATTACATACGTTATTTGTGAAAGCGTGAACACACGGCGTGGAACAGCCAAACGTAAAAGTTCCATATCGGCGTAGGTTTCGTTGCCATATTCATCACGTTGGTTCGATACCGAGCCGCGTTCCATGCCGCGCACACCCGAAATTAAGAAAAATGCTGCTGCAAGTGCACCGGCAGGATATTGCGTTTGCGGCAAGTGGGCGCAAAACTTCATTGCATCTACGTGCGCTCCAAGCACTCCCGGAGGCGTAATCATAGGAATACCATATTTTTTAGCTTCGTACACCAAATATTTTATAAATTCGGGGCTTTGGCAAATCATAGTTTCGTCCAACGTTTCATACAAACCAACTGCCATAGCTTCAACTTCACGCACCGAAATACCACCGTAAGTTAAGAATCCTTCAAACAGAGGAACAAGCGGTTCGAGTTCACGATACACTTTTTCGTTGTTGGTGCAAATACCGCCGCCTCGTGAAGAACTTAATTTGCGTGCCGAAAAATATACAATATCGGAAAGTCCGGTCATGACTTTTATGATTTCAGCCATCGACGAATTTTTAAATTCTTCTTCACGTTGTTTTACCAAATAGGCATTTTCGCCCAAAAGTGAAGCATCAAGTACTAAACGAATGCCGTATTTATTGGCAATGGCACGCACATCACGTAAATTTTGAATTGAAAACGGTTGTCCGCCAATCAAATTTGTTGATGCTTCCATACGAATGTAGGGAATATTTTCAATCCCGTGAAGGTTAATCACTTCCTCGAGTTTTTCAATATTCATATTGCCCTTGAACGGGTGCACCGAATCAATCACGTATGCCTCGTCGTACAACAATTCGGCAATAGAACCGCCATATTCGGTAATGTGTGCAAGTGCAGTTGTAAAGTGGTAGTTCATAGGCACTAACGAGCCTTTGCGCACATAGGCTTTGCCCAAAATATTTTCGGCAGCACGTCCTTGGTGCACCGGCAGTAAGAATTTTTGACCAAGTACATCTTCTATGGCTTTTTGCAAACGCATAAAACTTTGTGAACCGGCATAGGCATCGTCGGCACGCAACATTGCCGATACTTGATTGTCGCTCATAGCGTTGGTGCCGCTATCGGTAAGCATATCTAAAAATACATCGAGCGTATTTAATTGAAATGTATTGTAACCGCCCTCTTCAAGCGCCTGCAAGCGGCGTTCAATAGGCACTAAATGGAGTTTTTGTACAATTCGTACTTTGTGCAATTCAATGGGCACATCGTGTCCGCTGTAAAATTTTACTTTTGGAGTTTCGTTTGGGTTCATTATTTTTATGCTTTTATTTTTTCAATTTTTTCGCCACCGGCTCCGTTGGTCTCGATGGTACTCTGCCTGTGTAATTTGCCGCCGACACTTCAACGCTCATTATGCTGCCTATGTCTTCGGTTGTGAGGGTATATGTGGGGCTGTTTGTGCCAACTGTTGTTGTGCCTCGTTTCCATACGTATGTAATTGCGCCGAGCGGTTCTTCCGAGTATATTCCTGAGATGTCTGCCGTGAGGGTTGCGCCAAGGGCGGCCGCGCCGGTAATGGTAACTCTGCCGGCAAGCGGTGAAGTGCTTTGTATTCTTATATATTTAGGGAAACCGGTAAGGGTAAGAGGCTTGGTGGGGTATATGCCGGTTGTTGGTTTGTCGGCGTCGGCGTTTTTGCTTTTTGCCCAAAGATAGTAAGCCGGTAGGGTTAATGACCCTTCAAACACACTGATTGGTTCGTAAAGATTGCTCCGTGCCGTAACCGTTCCGCCGTTGATTCTAATATAGCCTAAAAGGGCAAGAATACCGTTTCCATTTCCTTCTGCATTGAGCGTTCCGCCGTTTATGATAATATCGCCGCTGCTTGCAAATATACCCGACCCTTGACCGGTGGTATTTGCGACAGCGTTTACCGTACCGCTTTCAATGGTAATGCCAAGTACGTGCATTCCGTGGCATTGCGCTGCGCCTCCGTTTGCTGTGGCGTTAAGCGTTCCGTTTCCGGTAATGGTTAGGTTTCGTGCGCGAATTGCCCGTGCTTCTCTTTCCGATGCTATAAAAGTGTTTACACCGGAAATATGTAAGGTAATATCGTCGGTGATAATGAGCGCATTAGATGCCTCTGCTTTCCACCCAAAACTATTGAGCGAAAGGGTGCCGTTGCGGTAAGTCCATCTGTCGGCTTGCTCAGTGTATTCGGGGTCGGTGTCTTCATTGTATACTCCGTTGGCGTTTTTGTCGAGATAGAATTTGCCGTCGGCTACATTGAAAATTAGGGCATAGTCAGAAGCAACTATAACTGCTTCCGGTTTTGCTTCCGGCTCTGTTTTTGGTTTTGCTACCGGTTCTTCTTTCGGTTCAGCCTTAGGTTCTTCTTTTGGTTCAGTTTTTGGCTCTTCTTTTGGCTCCGCTTTCGGTTCCGTTTTTGGTTCTTCTTTCGGTGCTACTACTGTTTCTACTTTTGGTTCCACTTTCGGCTCTACCTTTGGCTCAACTTTCGGTTCCACTTTTTTAATAGTTTCGGTGGCAACTACAATGCTGAATTTGGTTGTCGGATTTTGCAATGTGTAATTTCCGTTTGCAGGATTGAAACTTGCGGTGGCAGTGTAGCCGGTGCCTATATCGGTTTGTGCGCCCTGTACGGCAAGGTTGATTGTGCCGCCAAAGCCTTCGATTGAGGCGGTTGGAACTTGTGCTGCGCTGTTGTAGGGCAAAGTTGTATTTGCCCAATTAACCGTTACGGGTTTTGGAGCAATGGTAAACGATTGTGTTTCATTGCTAAGCGAATAGTTGAGATTAGCAGGAACGATAAATGCCACTGCCGAGTGAATTCCTGCATCAATTCGTGCACCTTCTACGGTAAGGTTGATTGTTTTACCGTCGATGACGGCAACGGCGGTTGGTCGTTGCGGTGTGCCGTTGTAAACAAGGTTTGTATTGCTCCACTCTATGGTTGCCGGTTTTGCCGAAATGATGAACGTTTCCGTAGGATTGCTTAGTGTATAGTTTTTGAAAATAGGGTCAGAAGGGAGAGTTACCGTTGCGGTGTGTCGTCCTGCATTGGTGCGCTCGCCTGTTACGTTCAGCGTTTTTGTGCCGGTTGAGCCTATGCCTGTGAATGTTGCTGTTGGTTTTTGCGCCTTGCCGTTGAAAGTCAATGCGAGGTCTGACCAATTAACGGTGGCGGCAAATGGCGAAATGGTAAAATTCGCTGTCGGATTATTCAGCGTGTAGTTATCGTTTGCTTTGGCAAAACTTGCCGTTGAGGTAAAAGTTCCCACGTTGGTTTGCTCGCCCGTTACCTTCAACGCTATTGTACCGTCAGTACCTGCGCCGGTGATTGTGGCGGTTGGTTTTTGTGCCGAACCGTTGAAGGTAAGGTTTGTATTTTCCCAATTTATATTCACGGCTTTTGGCGTAATTTGAAAATCAGCTCCGTAGAAATCAATAAAATAATTATCGCCCACCGCCAGTGTTCCTTGTTTTATGTAGAAACTGCCCACGTTTTCGCCTGCCGCGCGGCTTAGTTCGCCGGTAAACAGGTCGGGGCTGATTGATTCGGGAGTCCACGTAAAATCAAGTACAGGGTCGCTGTCGCCAAACGTTTTGGTTTTGTTGTTTGCTTTTACAGTAATTATTCGCGGCGCAATGTTGAAATTTACGGTTGTGCCGTTGAGTGTGTAGTTTCCGCCGGCAGGGAAATCAGTGGTGGCAATGAAGCCTGTACCTATATTTGTTTGTGATCCCAATACTGCGAGGCGGATTGTGCCGTCGTTGCCTGCGCCTGCGATTGTGGCGGTTGGGGCTTGCGGTGTGCCGTTGTACATCAACGTTGTATTTGTCCAATCAACAGTTACGTTTTTTGGGGCAATGGTAAACGTTTGCGTTGCATTGCTCAGCGAATAATTGTAATTGGCAGGAATAATGTGTGCCACTGCGGTGTGAGTTCCCGCATCGGTTCGCTCGCCTTCTACGGTAAGGTCTATTTTGTTGCCGTTAATGTCGGTAATCATAGCGGTTGGTCGTTGCGATGTGCCGCTGTATATAAGGTTTGTATTGCTCCAAGCTATGGTTACAGGTTTGGCAGCAATGGTGAAATTTTCCGTAAGATTGCGGAAGGTATAGTTTTTGAAAACAGGGTCGGCAGGGAGAGTTGCTGTTGCGTAGAATCGCCCTGCGTTGGTTTGCTCGCCTGTTACATTCAGCGTTTTTGTGCCGTCGTTGCCCACGCCTGTGAAAACTGCCGTTGGTCGTTGCGCTTTTCCGTTGAAAGTTAGTGCGAGGTCTGACCAATTAATAGTTGCGGCAAGCGGCGAAATGATAAAATTCGCTGTCGGATTGTTCAGCGTGTAGTTATTGTTTTCAGGTTTGAAACTTGCCGTTGCTGTGAAAGTTCCCACATTGGTTTGTGCGCCCGTTACATTCAGTGTTATAGTGCCGTCGGCGGCTATGCCTGTAATTGTGGCGGTTGGGGCTTGTGCCGAGCCGTTGTAGGTAAGGTTTGTATTTGTCCAATCCACGTTTACTGCTTTTGGCGTAATTTGAAAATCAGCTCCGTAAAAATCAATGGTGTGATTATTATCTACCGACAGCGTTCCTTGTTTTATGTAAAAACTGCCTGCATTTTCGCCTTCCGCGCGGCTTAGTGCGCCGGTAAACCGGTCTGCGCCGAATGATGCGGGTGTCCACGTAAAATCAAGTGCGGGGTCGCTGCTGCCAAACGTTTTGGTTTTATTGTTTGCCGTTACGGTAATTATTTGCGGTGCAATGTTAAAAGTTGTAGTTGTTCCGTTGAGCGTGTAGTTTCCGTTAGCAGGGGTAAAACCGGTGGTGGCAACGAAACCTTTACCGGCATTGATTTGCGAGCCCGATACGGCGAGGCGGATTGTGCCGTCGGCTCCTGCGCCTTCGATTGTGGCGGTTGGGGCTTGTGCCGTGCCGTTAAAGGTTAAATTTGTATTTGTCCAATTAACTGTTACGTTTCTTGGGGCAATGGTAAATGTTTTTGTTGGGTTGCTCAACGAATAATTGTAGTTGGCGGGAATGATGTGCGCCACTGCGGTGTGAGTTCCGGCGTCGGTGCGCTCGCCTTCTACGGTGAGGTTGATTTTGTTACCGGTAATGTCGGTAATTGTGGCGGTTGGTCGTTGCGATGTACCGCTGTATGTGAGGTTTGTGTTGCTCCAATCTACGGTTACGGCTTTGGTTGCAATCACGAAATTTTCCGTAGGATTGCGAAGTGAGTAATTGTTATAAACAGGGTCGGCAGGGAGTGTCGTGGTTGCGGTATGTGTGCCTGCGTTAGTTTGTTCGCCTGTTACGCCGAGTTTGATTGTACGGTTGGCAATTGTGATGTCTGCCGTTGGAATTTGCGCCTTGCCGTTGTAAGTCAATGCGGTGTTCTGCCAATTAACGGTTAGAGGAAGCGGCGAAATTGTAAAATTCACCGTTGGATTTTTCAGCGTGAAGTTATTGTTTGCAGGAGCGAAATGTGCCGTTGCGGTGTACGTTCCCGCGTTGGTTTGTTCGCCTGTTACATTCAGCGTAACTGTGCTTGCACCTATGATTGTGGCGGAAGGTATTTGCGCCGCGCCGTTGTAGGTAAAACTTGTATTTTTCCAATCTACGGTTACTTCTTTCGGCTTAATTTCAAACATTTGCGGAGTAAAAGAAATAATATAGTTACTGCCTGCCGTCAAACTGCCTTGTTGTATGGGGTAATTGCCCACATTTTCGCCTGCTGTGCGGGTTAATACGCCTGTTATTTGGTCGTTGCCTATTAATTTATCATCAACGGTGTAAGTGAGTGCAGGGTCGCTACTGCCAAATATTTTGCTTTGATTGGCATTTGCGCGAACTCGTATCGTTTTTGGAAAAATGTCGAAACGGTTGCCAACAAAATTAATTATGTAATTTTTGTTTGCCGTCAGAGTTCCTTGATTTATGCGGTATTCTACGATGGGTGCGCGGCTCACATCTTCGCCCGCATTGCGGCTTAGTGCGCCCGAAAATACTTTGCTCTCGGTATCGCCCGGTGCCAGTCCGGTTACGGTGTAGGTAAACACGGGGTCGGCACTGCCAAAAGTTTTGCTTTGATTGTGCGCTTCTACGGTTACTATTCTATGTGTTACGGTAAGCACATTCGTTATTGCCGATTGGTCGTCGTAGAGCAATGATATAAAATTACCGTTGTGCGACAGGTTCAGAGTTGTGCCGTTTGCAGGATTTGGATGAATATTTTTTGCTGCGAAATTGGCAAGTGCAACAATTTCTTTCGAGCCGTCATTGTACGTCAATTTTACCGAAAGTCCCGATAAATCAAGCGTTTCGCCGTAGGTATAGTTTAGCCGTGCAGGTTGTGTGAAAATTTCAATTTTTGCAGGCGAAGCGCATGTAATATCTTGAAACCGGAAAAAAGGGTAAGTATCGCACATTTTCCAAATGCTTGTAAAATCCCACGCCCCTGTGCCAAGTGCGGTAGTAAAGGTGGCAAGGCTCATCATTTCGGCGGTGGTTTTGCCGGTTATGCCTGTTTGTGCGGCGGCTCCACCGCTTGCACCGTGCGATAGTCCGCTTGTGGTGCTGTCGAAAAAAGAATTGGTAATGGTAGAAGATGCTCTTCGTCCCACCAAGCCGCCGTGATTAGCATTTGACGGTACAGTTACAGTTCCTGCGGCGTAGCAGTTGGTAATAGCGCTTTCTATACTATTTCCCACCAAACCGCCGGCATAACCATTTGATTGCGTGTTGCTTACATTTCCTATTGCGTAACAGTTTTCAATACGGTTTTTGTTACTGCTCCCAATCAAACCACCAACATAATTTCCTGCTCCGCTTACATTTCCTATAACGTAGCATTTGGTAATTTCAGAATTTTCAGCGTAGCCCACCAAACCGCCAATCAAACTATATTCGGAAAAATACCCTTTCACTTCTTTGTTTTTGGCAATTCCTACGCCACAATTACTGATGCTTGCACCCGATATATAGCCGAACAAACCGACACAATCGGCTTTGCTATTAGTCCACAAACCTACAATTGTATGTCCTGCGCCGTTGAAATTTCCTGTAAATTCGCTGTATAATGTTCCTATCGGAAACCAACCGTTTGCATTATCGTTTTGTGCAATAAAACCGGTTACATCAATATCATTACCAAGTTTGTAACTTGCCGACAGATTATTGCGCACTTCGTTGAGTTGCGTAGCCGAGGTAATAATGTAAGGGTCGCTCGCAGAGCCTGTGCCGCTACCCGAAAATGCTTGTGCTTGCGCTGCTATCATTGCTACAATAAGCAAGAGGCACGTGATGATTGTTTTTTTATATTTTTCGTTCAACATAACTGTTTTATACCGTTGCCGTGATTACATAATTTTTGAGGCTGTAAAGATAATTATTTTTTGTTATGTAGAAATATTTTTTTTAATAGATAATTTTTTTTGTAACTTTTCCAAAGTAGAGACGTAGCGCGCTACGTCTCTACAGAAAAAAATGGCGACCGGTTTTTTTGACCAATCGCCGTTTTTTTTGTTTTGGTGTAGGGACGCACCTGTGTGTGCGCCCTCTGATTTATACGGGCGCACACACAGGTGTGCCCCTACGTCGTTATTGTTTCACAACCTTTACCCGTTTGCCGTTTATTTGTATGAAATAAATGCCGTTGGGCAGGTGGGAAATGTTGAAGCCTCCCCCAGCCCCTCCACAAGAGGGGAGAAGGACCAAACGACCGGTGTTGTCGTAAATTTCAATATTTTGTGGCGATGTTGCGCCCGAAATTGTCAATAATCCGGTGGTTGGGTTGGGGTAAATTTTCAGTTGATTATCAACAAAAACATTTTCAATTTCAACCGTTCCGTCCGTCGTTTTAAAATTACCGTTGGAAATTGTGAGCGCGTTATTGGCGGCATCGTAAGAAGTCAGTGAATAATAATAGGTGGTTTCCTGTTCCAAATCGGAAATGGTGTACGATAAATTTGTGCTGCGCAGAATTTTGCCGTTGGCATCTAATTGAAAACGGGTAATTTCCTGTGTGCGTTTGTCATCGCTGTAAATAATAAGTGTGTAGTTTGCAGCATCTTCCACCGCCACCCACGAAATAGTTGCCGAATTACCTTGCGCTTGAATTTGAATGTCTTTGTTTGCATTTTCTCTTGGGGTAAAAATTGCGTAGAGCGTGCGCGCACCCTCAACCATAAATGTATATTCACGGTTGGCGCTCACAATTTGGTTGTTTTCCATCCAGCCTTGAAAATCGTAGCCCATGTTGCCGATTGCGGTTAGCTTGGCGGTTTCGTCGTAATTATATTGCAATGCACCGTTTATGATGCCGCCATGCGTAGGCACGGAATGTACGGTAATCACTACCGCCGCTTCTTCTTGAATATTATCAACAGGCGAAAAAAACTCTTTCCAACCGTCGGCTACCGAATAATATTGCTTGCTACCCACAGGCACGTGCACCTTGCACGAAAATTTATTTACACCTTGAAACGTGCTGTTGTTGTAAGCCGTTGGCGGATAAGCCCATTGCGAATAAATATCGGTCAAACCGTTACAACCGTACAACGCATTTTCGCCAAGTCCTTTTACATTGCTCGACAAAATCAGTACATTCAAATTTGTACAGCCCGACAACGCACTATTGGCTATCCGTATGTCGGTAGAAGAACGAACAATAGTAAGTTTTTTAAGCGAAGCCGGTACAGTACTGTTTGCGCCGCCGAATAACACACCCAATTCGGCAGGATTTGCAGGCGAAGTGCCGATAAACGGCACAGAAAGCGAAGCAAGATTTGTAAATCTTGACAATGAGCCGTTTGCGATAGAAGTGAGCGTGTTAGGTAAATTCAATTCTGTAAGGTTTGTTGTAACAGAATTTAATGTTGAAGTTGTAATTGTTCCAATATTTGTGAGTGTTAATTTTCGTAATGAAGAGGTTAATAATGGAGTAAAACTGCTTGACATATCGGGAATGGAAACTTCCGCCGGAGTGCAATTATAAAAAGCAGAACTTCCAATATTTGTTACACTATTGGGAATAGTTATGGAAGTTAAAGCGCTACAATTATAAAAAGCCTCGCTTGCAATAGTTGTAACGGTGTTGGGAATAACATACGATGTTCCTGTTTTTTTCTGAGGGTATTGCAGTAATGTTGTTTTATCTTTATTGAACAAAACGCCGTTTTCGGAAACGTATGCGGTATTATTTGCATCTACATTAATGGCTGTCAGATTGTTACAACTTTGGAAATCAGACCACGCAAAATTAAGGTTTATTACACTTGCAGGAATATTAATTGAAGATAAACCACTGCAACCTTCAAAAGCAGAATAATTAATTGTCTTAGTGTCATCAAGAATATTTATTGTTGTATTAGGCGGCATTATACCTTTATATTTGTAAAGAAATTTCCCAATATATACCACTCCGTCAGGTTGATTATTGTACCACGCAGTGCCATCAAAAGCATTTACCTCAACATGTGATATGTTTTCTGGGAGAGAAATAGAGCTAAGATTACTGCAATTGAGAAAAGCTTGCGACTGAATATTTGTTACACTTTCGGGAATAGTAATCGAAGTAAGATTACTACAACCTGAAAAAGTCCCACTTCCAATATATGTTACACCATTCGGAATAGTAATAGAAGTAAGACCACTGCAACCATTAAAAGCATTATTTCCAATACTTGTAACACTGCTTGGAATAGTAATAGAGGTAAGGCTGCTACAGCCACTAAAAGCCTCATATTCAATACTTGTTACACTTTCGGGAATAGTAATTGAAATAAGATTGCGACAACCCCTAAAAGTACTGAATTCAATTTTTGTTACACCTTTAGGAATGATAATAGAAGTGAGTGCACTACAACCGTAAAATGCAGAATTTCTGATATTTGTTACACTATTTGGAATAGGAATTGAAGTAAGACTGCTACAATTGTAAAAAGCTTGGTATTCAATACGTGTCACACTTTCAGGAATGGAAACGGAAGTAAGACTGCGGCAATCATAAAAAGCAGCACCGTTAATAATTGTTACACTATTTGGAATAGAAATTGAAATAAGATTTTTACACCCCATAAAAGCATACCTTCCAATACTTGTTACACCACTTTCTATCACCACTTTTGCAATTTTATTGTTAAATTCATACCAAGGAATATCATTAACCCTATAATCATCAAAAAAATTATCCATATTCCCCGTCCCACTAATAGTAAGCGTACTATCTTTTAAAGTCCAAGTCAAATTTGCTCCACAAGTCCCATTCTGCCCAAAAGCCATAGTTCCCATCAGCCCAAAAGCCGAAATTAAAATCATAAATTTTTTCATTGTACGTGTTGTTTTACTTCTGTCCTTTTACAGAAGGTTTTAAGTTAATACTATAATGAAAAAAATGTCCTCAATAGAATGTTTCTGTTTATATACGCACATAAAAAAAGGCGAGGACATTACTTTTAACTTTTTATCTGTTTTTACGAGGTCTCGACAGCCTTTAATCTTCAAATAAAATGAGTAAAGCCCACGCCAAGTGGCGCGAGCGTCATCAATATTACTCTTGAAGATTAAAACATTTACAGAATTTGTCGAGAATTCGTAAAATCAAGATGTAAGCTATAACGCTTTTTTCCAATAAAATGTGCGTATTATCTTACGCATTTTTTGTCATAGGCAGGTGGTTTTAAGGGTTTTATAATTTTTGTTTTATTTCAATATTTTTCTGTTAATTTATTTCAGCAAAGTATTGTTTGTTAGATATTTTCGTCTTTCAATCCGTTCATTTGCTTCCACAAACGCTTTCCCATACTGAGTAACCAATTTTGTCGACACTGTCGACAAAATCTTTTTGCCATAGTCGGCACGGGTATCTTCCAAAATATTCAGGTTGATGTACTTCCCTATTTCCCAAAACATTACAATAACTTGACTGTTGGCAGAAGATACAGCATTAAACTTTCGCATTTCAATAATATGCGAAATGTTGGAAAACACTTGGTTTTCATCGTTTATGCTTATTGTATTTTTGCTTGTCATGGTTGTTTTATTGAAATGATACATGTGCGTATTGTCTTACGCATTTTTTATCATAGGCGGGTGGGGTTTAGTGGTTTTATAATTGAGATTTTACTTTTCGAGTATCAATTTTTCTATTGTTTCAATAAATTGTTTTGCGGGTTCAATAAATGATTGTATATCATTTTCGCCAATAATAATCCAATCTTCGTAATCGCCGGTTTGTCGCAAACCGAATAATTGTCGGTACATTTTGCCAAACGACATTTCTATTTTACCGGTATTCAAATAATGCAATCCCAACAGGGTTTTCACTCCGCTATGCGTATGTGCTTCGTGTCCGTCGTTAATAAGCAACGCCGTTACGGCGTAATAACACGCATAATACAATCTGTTAGCGGCTGTTCTATAAAACTCATTTTTCATTTGAACCGGCACTTCTGCAAACGTTTGATTTGCTTTTTCCAATCTGAATTTTACAATTTCTTTTCTCTCTCTATCGTTTAAACCCATAACTTTATTATTTAATTTCTATTCCGTCTCGCATTACATTTTTGTAGAAAGGGAATATTTTACCTTGCTCCCATTGTTTTTCCGTATATAACATCGGATTGATAGCTACACCATAATTCCAACCCAATTTATCAAAAGGAAAGGCATACTTATCTTCATCTTCCGGTGTTTTTTTATCTTTGTTTATCAACAAAAGCAAATCCCAATCCGAGCCAATTCGCGCATCGCCACGTGCTTGCGAACCAAAAAGAATTACCCTCCCGTTAGGCAATATGTGGCGTTTCAATGTTTGTATTTCTTTGAAAATTTGTTGGTTCATAAAGCATCAATAGTTTTATAATAGGACAAATGTAGTGAATTTTTTGTCTGAATTCTGATTTTAGTATGATTTTTTGAATTCTATGATTAAAAAATCATGGTTCGGACGAAAACAGATTGTGATAAGTAATTTTCACTAATATACCTTTACATAAAAATATTTGCATATCTTGCAAAAGTAAAAAACATTAAAACACAATTCATTCTATGCCGATAGAAACCACCAAACCCCACATAAAACTCCAACTCGCCGCCCTGCCCGACAATCCGGGCGTGTATCAGTTTTTTGACAAAACGGGGACATTATTATACGTTGGCAAGGCAAAAAATTTAAAAAAACGGGTTAATCAGTATTTTACCAAAGAACATGGCGACAGTAAAACAACGGTGCTTGTTCGCAAAATTGAAAACATAGAACATATTGTGGTTGAAAGTGAGGAAGATGCCTTGCTGCTCGAAAACAATATGATTAAAAAAAATCGTCCGCGTTACAATATTTTGCTCAAAGACGACAAAACCTTTCCGTGGATTGTGATAAAAAACGAGCATTTCCCCCGTATATTTTTCACTCGCACCTATATAAAAGACGGCTCGCAGTATTTTGGGCCTTATGCCAACATAAAATTAGCGAAGTTTCTGCTCGAAATGCTCACTTCGCTCTATCAATTGCGCACCTGCAAACTCAATTTGGAACCGGCGGCAATTGCCAAAGGAAAATTTCAGTTGTGCCTGCAATATCACATAAAAAATTGCGCTGCGCCTTGCGAAGGCTTGCAGAGCGAAGAAGAGTATATGCAAAATATTCAGGACATTAAAAATATTTTGCGCGGCAATATTTCCGAAGTTATTGCGCTGCTGAAAATTAGAATGCAAGCCTGTGTAGAGAAATTGCAATTTGAGCAAGCCGGAATGATAAAAAAACAATTGGAGCAATTGGAAACCTACAAAAGCCGTTCAACGGTTGTGAGCCAGACGATTACCAATGTCGATGTGTTTTCAATTGTGCTTGATATGGACACTGCTTATGTAAATTTTCTCAAAGTACAAAATGGCGCAGTTATTCAAATGCACACCATGGAATTGAAAAAACAATTGGACGAAACGCTCGAAGAACTGTTGGCAATGGCAATGGTGGAAATTCGCCAGAAAATTCCCAGTACGGCGCACGAAATTATTGTACCGTTTATTCCCGATTTTACATTTTCAAACACCCATTATATTATTCCCCAACGGGGCGATAAAAAAGCGCTGCTCGAACTTTCGGAACGCAATGCAAAACACTATCAATTGGAAAAACTCAAAAATCTGAAAAACGTTGACCCCGAACGACATAGCAAACGAATTTTGGAAACAATGAAAGCCGATTTGCACCTGAGCGAATTGCCCACGCATATAGAATGTTTTGATAATTCCAACATTGGCGGCAGTTTTCCGGTGGCGGCGTGCGTGGTGTTTAAAAATGCCAAACCCAGCAAAGCCGATTACCGGCATTTCAACATTCGCACGGTGGAAGGTCCGAATGATTTTGCTTCGATGGAAGAAATTCTCACACGCCGTTATTCCCGTTTGATAGCCGAAAATGCACCGTTGCCGCAATTGGTAATTGTCGATGGCGGGAAAGGGCAGTTGAGTTCGGCAGTAAAAATTTTCAAGCAATTGGGAATTTTTGAAAAAGTGCAACTTATAGGCATTGCCAAACGGCTGGAAGAAATATTTTTCCCCAACGACAGTATACCATTATATTTAAGCAAAACGAGCGAAACACTCAAAGTAATTCAACAACTGCGCAACGAAGCGCACCGCTTTGGCATAACGCACCACCGCAATCAACGGTCGAAATTTTTTATAACTTCGGAATTGACAACGATTGAAGGTATTGGTGAAAAAACTGCTACGTTGTTATTGAAAAAATTTAAAAGTATAGGCGGTATACAATCGGCTACTGTTGAAGAATTGGCGGCTGTGATTGGGCAGAAAAAAGCGGAAGTTGTGAGGAATTATTTTACATCTTGAACATTTTCATCTGATTTTCGTATTTCGGGTTTAATGTGTATAGGAAGTTGAAAATACGATGCCACATTTTCCCCATTAACTGTTCCGGGTGTCCATTTTGGCATTGCTTTTATCAGTCGTATAGCCTCTTTTTCTAAACTTGGAGGCACTTTTTTTACAACTTTTACATCATCAATGCTACCATCGGCACGTACAATAAATTCAATTATAATCGTGCTATGCCACCCCTCAATTGAGGGGTCAATAGGGAAGTTGAAATTTTCAGCAAGAAACTTCATAAGAGCTGGCATACCACCCGGAAATTCAGCTCTCACATCGGGAAATCTTACAATTTCGGGTTTGGATTCTTCTTCCTGTATAAATATCGCCAATTCATCAACATCATCTAAGTTTTGGCACAAAGCCGTTTGCATCGAACTACACAGTAAGCACACGACAAAAAACAGAAATGTGATTAGTTTTTTCATAATTTACAGGCGTTGTGCTGTCGAGTTTATTTGTACAAATGTACTATAAAATGCAACTCTTGTGTCATTTCGTGAGGATTTTTACAGGGAAAATCCTCACGAAATGAATAATTCAACAATGTATTGAAATTTTTAAGTCAGAATTTGACAAAAAAAACTTAATTATGCTACTCATAAAGTCTTGTACAACACTTGTTTACAGTTGTATATTTGCATTAACAGATTGAAGTACAAAAAATGACTGTTCAATTTTTCGATACAATTAAAGAGAAAACTGTAACAAATATATTAACCCATTAAACTTTAAAGCCATGAAAACAATTGAAAAACCAAGAGAAGGAATGGAGTATTGTGCTCCTCGAAACTCAAACGAAATAGCACCTCAATATCTTGTGGTGTCAACTAAAGACCGTAACATAATGGAAGTGATGAATGTTGAAACAGGAGAAAAGTTTCCGATTTGGCAACATCCTAAGTTATTACCGTACAAAGAACGAATAATGAAACATGGACTTACTCCGGAGATGTGGGAAGACGGCGAGGGAGTAGTATGGTTAAACACATTAGTATTCGACGCGCCGCCTTACGATGTTATTGATGTTGTTGGTCCATTTAACCAAGGTGTGCGCTATTCGGGAATGCTTCATCTGAACGAAGATTGGAAATGTACTTATTCTATGGCAGACGAATTAGGATTGTTTGTAGAAGAAGAATTTGAGAGACAAGCGTGTTAATTTTAGCACGCTTGTTTATAGTGTTCCAAGGGGGGGGAGACACTTTGAGTTTGATGAGGGTAGTGTTGTAAAGGTCTGTCCCCCTATTTTATAAAAATGTATCATTAAATTTATTGATTAAATTTTTTTAACTATTTTTTACCTGCACCATACTTGTATATGTCATTATTATAACTGCAAATGTAATAAAAAATTCTATTTTTGTACACTTATACACAAATAATGAATTTCTCAATAGCCTCCCCCTACCAACCCACCGGCGACCAACCGCAGGCAATCCGGCAATTGAGCAATGGCATTTTGGAAGGTGTTGAAAATCAAGTGTTATTGGGCGTTACCGGTTCCGGAAAAACCTTTACCATTGCCAATGTGATAGAGCAGGTGCAAATGCCAACCTTAATTTTAAGCCACAACAAAACGCTTGCGGCACAATTGTATGGCGAATTTAAGCAGTTTTTTCCGAATAATTTGGTTGAATATTACGTATCGTACTACGATTATTACCAGCCCGAAGCCTATTTGCCGGTGTCGGGGACGTATATTGAAAAGGATTTGTCAATCAACGAAGATATTGATAAACTGCGTTTGAGTGCAACCAATGCACTGCTTTCCCGCCGGAATGATGTAATTATTGTTGCTTCGGTTTCGTGTATTTATGGTATTGGAAATCCCGAAAATTATAATAATCAAGCAATTACAATCCGTGAAGGACAGCGTATTTCTCGTGATGTACTGTTGCGCCATTTGGTAAATAATCTCTATTCTCGCAATGATATTGATTGCAAACGGGGAAATTTCCGGGTAAAAGGCGATACGATTGATGTTTGTTTGGCGTCGCACGATGTGATGTATCGCATAGAACTGTTTGATAATGAGATTGAAACAATTTCGAGCATTGTTCCCGAAACGGGCAAAGTGATTGAACGGCTTGAAAGTGCAATAATTTTTCCGGCAAATTTGTTTGTTACCAACAAAGAAGATATATGGCGGGCAATTGCCGAAATTCAAGACGACCTCACTCGTGAAGTAGCAAAATTCAATGCCGAAGGCAAATATTTAGAGGCAAAACGTCTGCAAGAACGTGTAGAATACGACTTGGAAATGATAAAAGAACTCGGCTATTGTTCGGGTATTGAAAATTATTCCCGTTATTTCGACGGACGTTCCGAAGGCGCACGTCCGTTTTGTTTACTTGATTATTTCCCCAAAGATTTTTTAATGGTTATCGACGAAAGTCATGTTACGCTACCGCAAATACGGGGAATGTTTGGCGGCGACCATTCACGAAAACTCAATTTGGTGGAACATGGTTTCCGTTTGACTTCGGCAAAAGATAATCGTCCGCTGCATTTTCATGAATTTGAAATGCTGTGTCCGCAAACAATTTATGTGAGTGCTACGCCGGCTGATTACGAATTGCAAAAATCGCACGGCGTTGTGGTTGAGCAACTTATACGTCCCACCGGTTTGCTCGACCCAGTGATTGAAGTGCGCCCAACTGACAACCAAATTGACGATTTGATAGAAGAAATTCACAAACGAGCCGTTAAAAACGAACGGATTTTGGTAACAACGCTTACCAAGCGAATGGCAGAGGAACTGCAAAAATATTTTACCAAAGTGGGCATTCGCTCTGCCTATATTCACAGCGAAGTTGATACGCTCGACCGTGTTGAAATTCTCGAAAACCTGCGAGCCGGTACCTTCGACGTACTCGTTGGCGTAAATTTACTGCGCGAAGGTTTGGATTTACCCGAAGTATCGTTGGTTGCAATTCTCGATGCCGACAAAGAAGGATTTTTGCGCAATACCCGTTCGCTTACGCAAACTGCCGGACGCGCCGCTCGAAACGTGAACGGTTTGGTAATTATGTATGCCGAAAAAATTACCGACAGCATGCAAAAAACTATCAATGAAACCAACCGCCGCCGCGAAAAACAGATTGCCTACAACACCGCACACGGCATAACGCCGCAGCAAATTGTGAAAACAAAAGCACCGACAATCAACGATATGCTTCAATCGAAAACAACGGAAAAACCGGTACAAACAAGCCGAGCCGCCGAGCCTTCGGCAACCTACATGACCGCCGATATGCTTAAAAAATCTATCGACAAACTAAAAAAAGCAATGGACGCAGCCGCCAAAGAAATGGATTTTGACACTGCTTCCCGTTTGCGTGATGAGATGTTTGAGTTGCAGAAGTTAGTTAGGAAATAGGGGACGAGGTTTTAGGAGACAAGGAGACGAGGGATTTAGAAATGAATAGAATAGGAAAACGTTTGATGAAATTTTAAGACTTTATTAATCTAATAAACACACATAATATGAAAACAAAAACATTAAGACAAACAAGTTTGTTTAATGAACTTGATGATATAGTTTCAGAAATAAGTTGGGGCGAAATAGCAGAATATTATTTCCCCGATAAATCGGTAACGTGGTTTTACAACAAATTGAGGGGCGTAGATGGCAATGGTGGAAAGGGAGAGTTTACGCTCGGCGAGAAAATACAATTAAGAAATGCACTTTTTGATTTTTCTGAACGTGTGCGGAAAGCAGCAGAAAATATAACAATTTAGGTTCAAAAAAATCCTCCAAATCAATAATTCGGAGGATTTTTATTTTTCAGTTGTGTGTTTTATACCAAAGTGAATTATAATTTATTCTAATTTCTGGATTGCTTCACTTCGTTCGCAATGACGCTCTTTCGGGAGTTTGCACAAATCAACAAAAGAGCGTCATTGCGAGCAGAGCGAAGCAATCCAGCGTGAAAAATAATTCACTATGGTATTAAACTTCGTTTCCTCGTCAACTTGTTTCCTCGTCCCTAATCCTAAGCAATAAGCGATTTTTCAAAACGCCGTTGTGCAAATTCTTTAGTAATTACAAGCGTTTTTACATGTGCCGAAGGCGTTTCAAACATGGCATCAATCATAATTGCTTCGCAAATTGAACGCAACCCGCGTGCGCCGAGTTTAAATTCTATTGCTTTGTCAACAATGAAATCAAAAGTTTCGTCGTCAAACGAAAGTTCCACGTTGTCCATTTTGAAAAGTTCGCTGTATTGTTTGCTGAGCGCATTTTTCGGTTCCACGAGTATGCGGCGCAGGGCATCGCGGTCGAGCGGGTCGAGGTGGGCAAGCACCGGAATACGTCCGATAATTTCGGGAATTAAACCGAACGAACGCAAATCCTGCGGAGCTACGTATTGCAAGAAATTATTTTTATCGACTTCTTTTGTTTTTTCTCGTGCGCCAAAACCCACCACTTTGGTATTCAAGCGTCGGGCTATTATTTTGTCGATACCTTCAAATGCGCCACCGCAAATAAAGAGTATATTTTTGGTATTTACGGCAATCATTTTTTGTTCGGGGTGCTTTCTGCCACCTTGCGGCGGCACATTTACCACCGAGCCTTCGAGCAGTTTTAGCAAACCTTGTTGTACGCCTTCGCCGCTCACATCGCGGGTAATCGAAGGATTGTCGCCTTTGCGGGCAATTTTATCAATTTCATCTATAAAAACAATGCCTTTTTCGGCACGAGGCACATCGTAATCGGCATTTTGGAGCAGGCGCACAAGCAAACTTTCAATATCTTCTCCCACGTAACCGGCTTCGGTAAGCACCGTAGCATCGACTATGGCAAAAGGAACATCAAGCATTTTTGCGATGGTTTTGGCAAGTAAGGTTTTTCCCGTTCCGGTTTCACCCACAAGCATTATGTTCGATTTTTCAATTTCTATATTGTCGGCGTTTGCGCCTTGATTTATACGTTTGTAATGATTGTACACCGCCACGGCGAGCACTTTTTTTGCTTCGTCTTGCCCTATTACATACTCGTCCAAATGTTGTTTTATTTCCATTGGTTTGAGCATTTTGCCGTTATGATGTTTGTCTTTGGACTGTTTTCCGGTGTGCGCGTCTTCCAGTTCAATTACATCGAAAGCATGGCGCACACACTCATCGCAAATATTTCCGGTGCCGCCGGTTATTAAAACTCCAACTTGATTGCGAGGGCGTCCGCAAAACGAACAGTTATCTTTTGATGCCATAGTAATTATCAATTATTAATTATTAGTTCGGTAAACGAGTTTTTTAGTGAACACGTAAACACAAATTAGATAGCAAAAATACAATTATAATTAAATAATGATTTATAAAGTATGTTTTTTTAATCAATTGTTCTGAAAATAATTTATGATTTGCATTTTTGTGTTTCAGGCAATGTTTGTTTTTTGTGAAAATATAGTATTTTTGCAAAAAATAAACAACAAAATTATGGCAAGGTTTTTGATAATATTACGTTAAACCATTAAAAATTATTTATTATGAAAAAGAATATAGTATTACTCTGCGTTGCGTGCGTTTGCAGCATGGCAACATTTGCCCAACCGGGCTGGGGCGGCGGAAAACCCGGTCAAAATCAATTAGATGAGAGTGAAATAAAAGCACCGAAAATTACGTGGACAACCGATGCAAAAGACCTCGGTCAAATTCCGCAAGGTGTGCCGGTAACCGTAAATTTTGAATTTACCAACACCGGAAATGCACCCTTAATTATTTCAAACGTAAAACCAGACTGCGATTGTACCGATGCAAAATGGACAAAAACTCCCGTAATGCCCGGTCAAAAAGGAAGCATTGAAGTTACATTTGATGCCAAAAACGGCGGAAATTTCTCGAAACCTGCAACAGTAACATCAAACGCAAAACCTACCGAAAGTACTATTGTATTTACCGGAACGGTGGTAAAGAAATAAAAAGCCCCCTAAATCCCCCTCAGGGGGACTTGCCAAAGCATAGAAAATTTACAATGTAATAACAAACTAACCCCACAACGCTTTCTTTCTCCTCCCCCTTGAGGGGGAGGTTGGGAGGGGGCTTCACTTATGAAAACCATACTTATAACAGGAGCCTACGGGCAACTTGGTTCGGAAATGAAAGTTGTTTCCGAAAAATTTCCACAACACACCTTTATTTTTACCGATGCCGATACGCTTGATATAACAAATGAAGAAGAATTACAGAAATTTTTCAATGCCAATAATATAGATTATATTGTAAACTGCGCAGCCTATACCGCCGTTGATAAAGCCGAAGACGACAAAGAAACTGCATACAAAATCAATTGCGAAGCAGTACGTTTACTCGCGAAAATAGCGGTTGCAAACAATGTGAAATTTATCCATATTTCCACCGATTATGTGTTCGATGGCAAAAGTTATATACCATATAATGAAGAAATGCCGATTTGTCCGCAATCGGTGTACGGGCAATCAAAAGCCGACGGCGAACAAGCGGCAATGGAAATTGCGCCACAGCAAACAGTTATAATTCGCACATCGTGGTTATATTCAAGTTTTGGCAATAATTTTATGAAAACAATGCTGCGGCTTGGTGCTGAAAAAGAAGAATTGAACGTGATTTTCGACCAAATAGGCACACCAACCTACGCTGTCGATTTAGCCGAAGCAATTATGAACGTTGTAAATGCCGAAAACTTTGTTTCGGGAATTTACCATTTTTCAAACGAAGGCGTGTGCAGTTGGTATGATTTTACAATTGCCATACACCGAACAGCCGGAATTACAACCTGCAAAGTACGACCGATTGAAAGCAAGGATTACCCCACAAAAACACCACGCCCTCATTACAGCGTGTTGAATAAATCAAAAATTAAGAAAATCTACGATTTTGAAATCCCGCATTGGGAAGATGGATTGAAACGGGCGTTGGGTATTTAGTAATTCAGTTGTCAGTATTGAGATTGAAGATAATGAAAATAAATTGCATTGAATTGTGCAAAAAAACAGAAAAACGAAAAAACTTATTAAATAATTTACTATATTTGCCCAATTGTTGCAAAACAATCATGTTTAAATTAAACCCAAAACCCCGAAAATATGAAAAAGAAATTACTACTTCTTAGCTGTTTGTTAGTGAGTGCATTTGGATTACTTGCCCAAAATGTAAAAATGAAATGGAACCAATATGCACCGTTTCCTTCGGCATATTATCAAGCAATGTTTCAAATAGAAATTGAAAGTGAAAAATTGCAGGCAAATGACGTGGTGTCGGTGCGAATTGCCGGTGTTGCCGACAACGATATTGATGAATTTCAAATAGCAATAATCAATGAAGATGCGCCAACGTTTTGGAATGAAATTACCGTTTTTGGGCTTGTGGGCGATATTAAAGCCGGCGAGCAATTTGAAAAAGTAGTAGAATTGGTAGTAAAAAAAGGGTTGCCTCGCCCGAACCTTGTGTTGAGCGGTAGAAATGCGGCATTAAGCACAACCGGCACAACCGTAGGTTCAAACGCTGCCGGACAAGGCGGCAAAGGTATGGGAACTGCTATTTCACTTGTGTTGTCGAAATGCGAATTTTCATTGCGCACTCACGATGCAAGCGCTACCATGCTGGTAGAAAATTGGGACGGAAAAAATCAAACATCGGCTATTCAAAATAAAATTGCAAAGGTTGCCGTAGGCGATGTGTTGCAAGTAACCATATCGGGCAAATCGAATGTTAATGCAAAAGAATTGCAAGTAGTGTTGGTCGACGGCACCCCGCAGGCAAATTATTGGAAAGAACTTTCGGCATGGGCAGATTTTGCCAATGCCGTAATAACTGCCAATACCGATTTTAGTTTAACCACCACATTGGAAGTTACTGCACTCCCAACCAACGACGACGCTGCCGCACTGCAATTTTACGTAGTGGCTGCAACCGATTCAAGTATCATGCAAGTTGAAAATTTCAATCTTTCAGTAATACTATTGAAACCGGCTGGTGCTGAGAAAATAGAATATAAGAAGTCCCAGCCGGAAAACCGAAAACCCAATGGAAAGAAGTAACCGGAGATAACTCACATTAAAATAAAAAACTGTTTCGCAAAAGTGAAACAGTTTTTTTTGAGGTTCCTAGCGGATTCGAACCGCTGTCGACGGTTTTGCAGACCGGTGCCTAACCACTTGGCTAAGGAACCAAAGAGCGGCAAAAGTATATTTTTTTTCGATACTATGCAACTATAATATGAAAAAAAGTGCATTTTTGCACGGAATACTTTAAATCTTTAAATTCAATGTCGTTTAGTTAAGAAAATATTTTTCGTGTCTTTCTGTCTTCGTGCCTTCGTGTTTACTCTAAAAAAACGCGCTTGCGCGCAAAAAATGAACACGAAGACACGACGGCATGAAGACACGAAGATTGAAAAATTACTTAACTAAACGACATTGTCTTTAAATTACTAAATCCAACCATTATGCAGAATTACGATAAAATATTGCGCCGCATAAAACCACGGCAAATAGTGTTGCCTATTGTGATTGGGTTTGCGGTAGTGCTGTATTTGTTTTGGAACGATTTTTCACATCAGTCATTTAGCGATATTCAATTTACCCGTTATGCCGTGGTGTGGCTTGCGGTGGCGTGTTTTATGATGTTTTTGCGTGATTTTGGCTATGTGCTTCGTTTGCGCATACTTTCCGAAGGCTCACTCACGTGGGTGCAGTGCATACGGATTATATTTTTGTGGGAATTTACATCGGCGGTAACACCTGCTGCTGTGGGTGGAACGAGCGTAGCAGTGCTCTTTATTTACAAAGAAGGCATACCCTTGGGCAAAGGCACTGCCATGGTGTTGGCAACGGCGTTTTTAGACGAATTGTATTTTCTTATCATGTTTCCGGCAATTGTGCTGTCGGTATCGTTTTCGGAATTATTTTCGGTCAATTCACAATTACTTGGCACTACTGCCGATGCTTCGATTGTGAGTAAATTGGTATATTTCGCCATTATTGGTTATGTGCTCAAAGCAATTTTTGTGTGTTTTGTGTTTTATGGCTTGTTTATCAATCCTCGTGGATTTAAACGATTGTTGGGACATTTATTTTCGATAAAATTTCTAAAACGCTGGCGCAAATCGGCAATTCGCACCGGTAGCGATATGATGATAGCTTCGGCGGAATACAAACGAAAATCGTTGTGGTTTTGGTTACGAGCCTTTGCAAGCACTGCCATTTCGTGGACGGCTCGTTATTGGGTTGTCAATTTTTTATTTTTGGCATTTTTTGTAGTTCCCGACCATCTGTTACTTTTTGCCCGTCAATTAGTTATGTGGATTATGATGTTGGTAATGCCCACGCCCGGCGGCAGCGGTTTTGCCGAAATTATTTTTTCGGATTATCTCGGCGAATTTATTCCCGTGGTTGCACTGATACCTGTTTTAACTGTTCTGTGGCGATTGATAACCTATTACCCCTACCTTTTTGCAGGCGCAATTTATGTGCCTATTTGGATTAAGAAACGATTTTTGGCGCACGAAAAATAGTAAAAAAAGGAAATTTTGCAATTTACACTGTGTAATTTACAATTTTGTGTATATTTGCAATAAATGGAATAGACACAAGACCGACAGACATAAGACAAATAGACATAAGAAAGTCTAAAAGTCTAATATCTAAAAGTCTAAACATCTAAAAAAAATGAAAAGTTTAGTCTCAATTTCCGACTTCAAAGTTGAAGATTATTTGAACATAATAGAATTGGCTGCACAATTTGAAGCCAATAGTTATCGTAATTTATTGAAGGGACGAATTATTTCGACCCTTTTTTTTGAGCCGTCTACCCGCACGCGGTTGAGTTTTGAGAGCGCTATCAATCGTTTGGGCGGCAATGTTATTGGTTTTGCCGATATTTCAACTACAAGTTCCACCAAAGGCGAATCGTTGCACGACACCATTACTATGGTTGCCGGTTATAGCGATTTGATTGTGATGCGCCACCCTTTGGAAGGAGCTGCAAAATACGCTGCCGAAATTTCGCCTGTACCAATTGTTAATGCCGGCGACGGAGCAAACCAGCACCCTACGCAAACTTTGCTCGATATGTATTCAATACAAAAAACGCAGGGCAAACTCGATAATCTTTCCATTGCGCTTATTGGCGACCTAAAATACGGGCGCACCGTACATTCGCTTATAATGGCAATGATGCACTTTGCGCCGCATTTTCATTTTATTGCTCCACCCGAATTGCAACTGCCAAAAGAATATTTGCAAATTTTGAACGATAAAAATATTCCTTATACTTTACATGATGATATGCAGGAAGTAATTCCCGAAGTTGATATTGTATATATGACACGGGTGCAAAAAGAACGTTTTTCGGAACCAATGGAATATGAACGCACTAAAAATTTATATGTGTTGCGCAATTCCATGCTCGACGGCGCAAAACCTACAATGCGCATATTGCACCCACTGCCGAGAGTGAACGAAATCAACACCGATGTTGATACCAGCCCACACGCATATTATTTTGAACAGGCACACAACGGTGTGTTTACCCGCCAAGCAATTATTTCATATTTACTTGATTTATAATACCATGAGCGAAATTCAAGGACGACATTTAGTAGTAAGCGCCATAGAAAACGGCACCGTAATCGACCATATTCCTTCAAACCGTTTGTTTGAAGTAATTTCGATTTTACGATTGGAAACCATAGCGACGCAAGTAACGTTTTGCAGCAATTTGGAAAGTAAAACGCTTGGCAAAAAAGCGATTATTAAAATTTCCGACAAATTTTTCAAACAGGACGAAATCAATAAAATTGCAATTTTAGTACCCGAAGCAAAACTTAACATTATACGTGATTATCAGGTAGTTGAAAAGAAAAAAGTAACACTGCCCGACGAAATTACCGGTATTACCAAATGTTTTAACCCTATGTGTATTACCAACCATCAAGATGTAACACAAAAATTCCGGGTTGTGGCGAATAATCCGGTAATGCTCCAATGTTTTTATTGCGAAAAAATTACCGATAAAGACAATTTTAATTTGTTGTAAAAAAAAACGAAACACTCTGTGTTTCGTTTTTTTTTACAACAAATTATCTTAGAATTTAACTTTCAATTGTGTTAACATTTCTTTTGCTTTTGCATTTGTAGGGTCTATAGCAAGAGCTTTTTTGAAATACTCAATTGTATTTTTAGTGTCATCATTTTGTATATAATATCTGGCAATACTGTTATACAAGTCAGCGATAGTTCTATTAAACTTACCGTCGGCATTATCTTTCGACATTGCTTCAATCGCTTCTTCATAATATGGCAGGGCAACTCCTCTGTTCTTATTCGTCATAGCGTATTCATAAATATCAACATATTCATACAGTTTTGCCCGATTGTAATAGCCTAAATAAAACTCCGGTGCTATCGCAATAAAATCCGAAAATGCTTTTGCTCCTTTTTCTATGTACATATTAAAATTTTGTTGATTGGCTTGCAGGGCTTTCACATCTTTACTATTATTAAAAATTGTTCCCGCTGCCTTCGTATTCATTTCTCCAAAAGTATTCAAATCCGAAGGCATGGGTTTTGGGGTCATTTCAAAATATTTCTCGAAATATTTTACTGCTTCTTCAAAATTTTTCATTGCTATGTAAGTGAACGCCAATTCTTTATACGGCTCATTTTTTTCGGCATCGAGCGCAATTGCTTTATTGAAACTTTTTATCGCACTATCATATTTTTCTAACTTAACTTGAAGCTGTCCCAATGTTATAAAATCGAGGTAAATTTGTTTGTCTTGCGGAACCGTAGCGAAAAAATTCTCCATTTTTGCCAATCCTTCTTCATATCGTGCAAGCTCATACAAGTTATATGCTTGCAAACGAAGCAACGTTGTATTGTTTGGTTTTAATGCCAATTTTTTTACTATTTCTTGCAACGATTTTTCGTATTGTTTATCGAAATATAATGCGTAGGCGTAATTTTCATAATATTCATCGGGAACTTTTACCCCGGCTGTAAGCGCTTTTTCGTATGCTTCAACTGCCTCTTTGTATCGTCCTTGTGTATATTTTATATTGCCAAGCTCTGTATTTGCAGGCGGGAAATTGGCATCAATGGCAAGTGCAAGCTTTATTTCGTCCAAGGCAAGGCTTAATCCACCTACCATTCTATACAATTGCGCAAGTTTTACCAGCACTACTTTATCTTTGTTTTCACTAAAAAATTTAGCATCACCAACTTTGTTTATTGCTTTACCAATTGTTTCGCTATCTTTACCTTTACTAAGAATTACTTCACTTTCGAGCAAATAAATATCTACATTTTTTTTGTCAGCCACTTTTGCTTTTTCAAGTAGTGGTTGCACTTTTGCTATTATATTGTTTGCAAAATAGGCTTCGGCAATTTTAACCAACACGGCGGCATTTTTTTTGTCTAAACTTTCAGCTTGTTTTAACAGCGCTTCGCCGGCTTTTACATTGTTTTTAAGTTCCAATCTACCTTTTCCAATATAGCCGTACGGCGATTTTGGATTTAAGTCTATTGCTTTTTGAAATTGCGCGGCAGCAGCTTCTATGTTTTGCTCATTTGCATAAATCAAACCAAGATAATATGCCGCAATTACCTGTTCATCAATTGATTGACCGCTCTGTTGTAAGAACTCGTCTTTGGCAGCTTCATACATTCCTGCTTTGTAAAATTCAATACCTTTGTCGTTGTTTGCAAACACCACGGCAACCGAAATCGACAAAAACGCTACTAACGATACTATTTTTCTTTTCATTTTGTAATTATTTTAATTTATTGTTATAACGAACCTTTATTGTTATTATTTTTAACCACTAACCATTAATTACTAACCACTAAAATCTATTCCGTAATTTGAATAAGTATATTCTGAGGGTCGGAAATTGGCATCAATCCCGCTTTAAGCACAATTTTTTGCCCCACCTCGTCGGTCAGGAAATAGCCAAATCCTTTCGGTAGTCCATTGCGCAGTTCGCTCAGCAAAATGTAAATCGGGCGCCACAACGGGTAATTGTCTTTGTGCAAATCGCCGGCGTATGGCAGTGCCGGTTTTGCTGTTTCGTCTTTGGCAATCCACACAAAGCGCGTTTTTGCCATAAACTCTTTGTATACATTGGTAGTTTCATTGCCAAGTTGGTTCAATCCCACAATAGCTATTGCATTGGGCATTGCGGCAATTCTTTCGCGCAAATCGTCAATGCCTTTTGCCGCATACAAATTAGGCGATACATTTTTATTGCCTTGCAAAAGGCTATCGGTCAAATAATTCAAAACACTTGCTTTTTGATTATCGAAAAGCACTTGTATTGTTCCCGCATTTGACTTTGGATTAATCTGTTTCCAATCGGTAATTTCGCCTAACAGAATTTTTTTAAGTTGCGCTACTGTGAGGAGCGTATCGGTGCTTGCTTTATTGCCAACTATGGCAATGCCTTCAAATGCGAAAAGATATTTTCGTACTACTCGATTTTTCGTTAATTTCTGCCGTTCCGCATCGGTCAAATCGCGAGTGGTAATAGCTATTCTAACCGAATCGTCAATCAACAACTGAATAGCTTCGGTTTCAGGAACAAACAAAGGAAACACAAAGGCTTGAGGATAATGCGCATGGAACGCACGTACTGCCGCATTAATTAAATTTTGAAAATTATCGGCAGCGGCAAGTTGAATTTCCCCCGAAGTCAATGTATCGGTTGGTCCTTTTGGTTTTTCGTGGCACGCCGCAAAAAACATAACCGAAAGCGCTATAATCAATATATGTTTCATTTTAAAAAAGTCTTTTATAACTCCGGTAAATTCTAAAAATGCCGTACAGGCAAAGCAGTACACCCAAACCAATATTCACGTATGTATTGAGTTGAAAGAAATTTACTGCAATCATTGCAATACCAAACGCAGGGTAAAACAACGACATAACTGATTCAAAAATCAGCAAAGCAAGTTGTTTTTTATCTAAATCTTCAAAACTTTTCATCTGTTTATTTTTAATTGTTTTTTCAAAGGTCAGATGGAACCCACATGATAAATCATTTATTTGTGTGATTTGGTATCATGTGGGTTTCATATCATTTTTTAAGAAAAAAGCATAGTAAAAATTATACATTCACTATGCTTATTTCTTTATGTATTAAGAACTGTTAATTTTTGGGTTGTTCCACTTTTTTGAACTGCACCGGCAATTGAAAATACGATGAAACTGCCACCTTATTACTACTTCCCGGTTTCCATTTTTCCATTAATTTTACCACACGCACAGCTTCTTGGTCTAAACTTGGGTGCACTTTTTTTATTACCTGCACATTGCCAATAGTACCATCGGCTTTTACCACAAACTCAACTATAACCGTACCCGAAACATTATCATCTAAGGCATCTTGCGGATAACGGAGTCTCTCACCAAGGAATTTCATAAGAGCCGGCATACCACCCGGAGGTTCTGCTTTTATATCGGGATAACGTTCAACCACTTCCGGTTCCACAATTGGTGGGGGAGGTGGTGGCTCTGGCACGAATACTTTTCCGGTATCCACATTTTGGTTTCCAAATATTTGATTTATTTGAGCAATTTTCTGAGCGGTTTTCATTGTATCGGCAAGGTCATCGGGGGTTATCTCAATTACTGTTACCTTTACCATTTGTACAACAATGGGTGGCGGCGGAGTGTATTCTACAGCCACAGTTTCTTCTTTGGGCAAATCGTCGGCCATGTTAATTGCCGTTGTTTTATTTTCGCCTTCCTCTGTTGGTGTATCTTCCGTAGGCCACGTTATTGTTTCTACAATTTTAGGAAGAAATATTGCAAAAAGTCCCACAAAAAATACTATAATTATTGCTTTTATGTGTCGATTCGACGAATCATTACGCAATTCGTAAGCACCATAGTTTTTATTCCTTTTGTTAAAGGTAATTTCCAACCATTGGGGCGAATATAAATCAAAATCTTTGATTATTTTCATAACTTTTTCAGTGTTTTTATAAGTTATTCATTATTCTTTTTTTGGCGCATTAGCTACCTCCTGTTTTTGCTTGGGCGACAACACACTATCGTCTCCTGTTTTATAATAATAGAGGTAGCCATCACCTTCGGTAAGGTCGGCAATCTGATAAAAACCAATATTGGTAATAAGCATTTCGTCAAGCATATCTACCATATTGGCATATACCGATGCGTCAAGCGGTTTTATCAGCACGGTTGGCGCTATTTTCAATTCATTATTCGCTCGTTGTTGTACTATGTCCGAAAGAGAATCAAACAACTTCGTATCTATCTCACCGGCACTTCGCTTAATTTTCAATTCTTGAATTTGTTCGTAGGTACCCACATTTTTTTTCATAAGAATTTCGCGAATACCACTTTCGCCGTAGGTAGTGGGTTTTAAAAACTCAGGGTCTTGATAACTTTCAGGTGTGAGTTTTCCCTCATAATAAAAAAGTTGATTATCGGCACCCATAATAATGGTAATTGCCGTTGACTCGCGTGCTTTAATAGGGTCTACTATCTGATTCGGGTCAGCCGTAGTAGGCATTGAAAGATTCAGTACCTGTGGTTTCAACATTGTGGTACAGAACATAAAGAAAGTAATAAGTAACATATTCATGTCCACCATTGGGGTAAAATCAACACGAAGAGAATGCTTTTTCTGTCTCGTTTTTTTGCCGCCGCCTTTTTCGTTTACTTGTACTTCTGCCATACGTATATAGTAATTTTGTATTGTTAATATTATTGTTTGTCAGACGATGCTGTTCGCAAATTTGTTACAAGCAAATATTGATTTTCTCTCAATTTTCTTAAATCATTCATAACACCTTTCACAACTTCATATTGTGTTTTTTGGTCGGCTTTTACAACTAATTTAAGAACTTTATCATTATTTTTTTGAAAATCAATTATGCGAGCATGACGCACCCAATTTTGAAACTCGTTGATATTATTGCCTCCAACATTCAACACTTTTGCGCTTGTAATAGTGTCTGCCGGAATACCTACACTTTTGTTATTTGGTATTTTCAATTGCTCACCCATAAACGCATCTTGCTGGTCAACTTTCATATCGAGATACGCAGGGAGTTTAGTAATCGGCACACCAAAAGAAACTATTTTGCGAAGAGTCTCAAGTTGTTTTTCAGTAAAAGAAACACCGTAATCGTTTCCAACAGCCAACGCTGTTTGCACCACAAGTTCAGGGTCATCGAAACTTAAAAACACCTTACCCGCCGTATCAAGAAGAATTGTCATTGAGTTTGTTTCGGGAACTTTAATTTCGGAAACAGATGCCGGAGTATTAACCGTAATCGGTTCTTTTTTTACGAAAGTTGAGGTCAGCATAAAGAAAGTGAGCAACAGAACCGTTACGTCACTCATCGCAGTCATGTCGATGAACGTACTTTGTTTTTTTACTTTTACTGCCATATTTATATGTAGAGTTTAAAGTTAATGTTTAGAGTTAGAATATGGAGTGTACAGTAAAAACTGCACACCACACCTTTCTGTAACGCTAATAACTAAATATTATTTTTCGTGAGTTTCGGAAAACGCTTGTGTAAGAGCGAAACCTATTTCTTCGATAGCATACGTCATATTATCAACTTTACCGCTAAAGAACGAGTAAGAAATAATTGCCAATGCACCGGTAGCAATACCATTCGCAGTGTTAATCAACGCCTCGGAGATACCTACCGAAAGAGCCATAGAGTCAACACCACCCGAACCACCTGCAAGAGCAGCGAATGAACGAATCATACCCAATACCGTACCGAACAAACCTAACAGCGTACCGAGAGTTGAAATAGTTGCAATAATTGACAAATTTTGTTGCAATGAAGGCAATTGTAATGCAGTAGCTTCTTCTACTTCGTCTTTAATTAAAGCGATTTTCGTTTCTTTTGCAACATCCATTCCCTCTACTTCTTTGTATTTTCGCAAACCGGCATCTACAATGGCTGCAACAGAACCTTGTTGCTCATCGCAAATTTGTTGAGCTGCTTCAAAATCGCCTTTTTTCAACGCTTGTTTCACGTTGGCAACGAATTTTACAAGATTGCCTTTACCTTTTGCTTTATTAAGAGCAAAGAAACGTTCAACACTTAAAATAACTACTGTTAACAACAACGACAAAATGATAGGTACTACAAAACCACCTTTGTACATTGTACCCAAAAAGTTAGCCGGATGGTTAGCTCGGTCGTTGCCTTCAAAATTACCTTCTGCACCAAGTACAAAAAAGAAAAACAATTCAGCTAAAATTAAGCTGATTACGATTACTGCAAAGGCAGAAATGCCTCTTGATTTTTTCACTTCCATAAAATAAAATTATTTGGTTTTAAAATTTAATATAAAAATATTTATCGCAAAGATAACACTATTTTTTAAATTGAATGGGGGTTTCTGTGATTTTTTTTAAAATTTATAAAATCGTAACATTTTTGTAAATACAAGCAATTTGCAATATTTTTGATTACAAGTTGTTTGCAACAATAATCAGTAAACGAGTTTTTATTAAAAAAATTGTTGCAATGTAAATAATATGGTATATTTTTGAATGTTTTTTCATATAAACGTCGTGTCTTCGTGCCTTTCTGTCTTCGTGTTCACTGAAAATGCGCAAGCGCATAAAAAAAATAATACTTCGACAGGCTCAGCAACCAACACGAAGACAAAAAGACACGAAGAATATATATAAACTATATCAAAATGAGCGCAATCGCAGGTTTTTTTTCTCAATACAATCATATTCCGGAAAGCGATTTACACGCAATGGCTCTTGCATTGAAGCACCGGGGGCAGCACGGTGAACATTTTTTTCACGAAACTCCGGCAGGAATTGCGCATTGTAATTTGACAATTGAAGGAAATTTTTTACCCGAAATTCAACAGCCGGTTCATTCTGCCTGTGGTCGTTATGTGCTTGCGTTCGATGGCGATATTTGTAATGCCGATGAATTGCGACGAGAATATGCTCTTTCGACACAACCGATGGCGGAAGTTGAAATTATTTTGCAACTTATTGTACAGCAGGGTATTAGAGTTTGCAGTCAATTTTCAGGCTCGTTTGCAATTGCTTTGTACGACAGATTTGAAAAAAAATTAACCCTATTGCGTGATTGTTTGGGCGCAAAACCTCTGTATTACTTTTGGGACGGCACAACCTGTGTATTCGCTTCGGAATTGAAAGCGTTGCAAAAAGTGGCTTACGTGAAATCGCATACAACTATAAATTATGCAGCCGTAAATTATTTTTTGCATAGCGGCTACGTAGGCGGCGATTATAGCATATATACCAATATATATAAGGTAGAAAGTGGTACAAGTATTGAAATACGTGAAAATTGTTTGCAAAAAAACCGATTTAAACAACTGAACGACAGCATACAAGCCGAAACAATAACCGATTTTGCGCAAGCGCGGGAAACTTTGCGCGACCTTGTGGAAGCAGCGGTGCGTACTCGTATGAAAAATAATTGCAAATACGCCTCGTTTTTAAGCGGCGGTATTGATTCTTCGCTTGTTACGGCGATTATGCAACGCAATTCGAGCGCGCGCATACAAACATTTACGGTGGATTTTCCCGATTCGCCGCACAATGAAAGTAGTTATGCGCAAAAAATTGCCTCGTATTTGGGTACGGAACACCACACAATACAATGTACAAAAAACGATGCGGCTCGTATTTTACCAACTTTGCTTGATATTTACGACGAACCATACGCCGACACTTCGGCTTTACCGACTTTGCTTGTGTCGCAAGCTGCCAAACAATCGGCTCCTGTTGCATTTTTGGGCGACGGCGGCGATGAATTATTTTTGGGCTACGGAGCTTACACATGGGCGCAACGATTACAAAACCCTCATCTTGTTCGCTGGCGCAAACCGCTTTCGGCAGTGCTGCAATTGACTAACGACAGCTACCGGCGAGGAGCAAAAGTGCTGAATTTTCCAAATAAAGACCTGCTCCCCTCTCATATTTATTCGCAGGAACAAGGTTTTTTTTCCCGTCCGGAAATTGCAAAACTTATGGCACAACCGGAATTTTTGCAAGCGTTTGAGCAAATTCAGTATCAAAACGGATTGGCTCGTACGCTTTCGCCTGCCGAAAATCAAGCCCTTTTCGATTTGCATTATGCTTTACAGGAAGAATTGATTACAAAAGTTGATAGGGCTTCGATGCACTATGGCTTGAAAACCTTTGCGCCGCTATTGGACGACAGTATTATAGAATTTGCGCTCAACGTTGATGAGCGATTGAAATTACACAACGGCGAAAAGAAATATTTACTCAAACAAGTGTTGTACGATTATGTGCCTGCCGAATTGTACAATCGTCCGAAATGGGGTTTTTCGATTCCGTTACAATCGTGGCTTGCCGGCGATTTGTCGTTTTTACTGGACGAATGGCTCAATCCGCAGATGTTAAAAAAACATGGCGTGGTCAATCCCAAAGTGGTGGAACGGTATGTATATTTATTTCGCAAAAAGAACCATGCGCATTTATATAATCGTTTGTGGGCTTTGGTGGTGTTGCATCAGTTTTTAGAGAAAGATATTTTTGAACGCTGATGACGCGGATAACGCTGATTTATACGGATTTTTATTTGGTATTATCTATCCTGTATTGTTAGATGATACACTTTATTGTTTATACAAATCTTCAAAAGAGCGTCATTGCGAGGAACGAAGCAATCCATTTGCTTTTATATTGCTTGGATTGCTTCGTTCCTCGCAATGACGCTTTTGCGTTGATTTGTGCTAACTCCCGAAGGAGCGTCATTGCGAACGAAGTGAAGCAATCTATTTTTTCGGAATGAATTATATTTCACTTTGGTATAACTTGTTTCCTCGTTTCCTTGTCTCCTAAAACCTTGTCTCCTAAATATTTCTGAATATTGCGAGCGACACGAAAAGCTGCACCTTCTTCGCCAAGTCGTTGGCGTAGTTCTTTGTAGCTTGCGTATATTTCCGTGCGTTGTTTTTCATCAAGAACTTTATGTAAAGCTTTGCGCAAATTATTTGCCGTCATATCCGATTGCAGGAGTTCGGGTACAATTTCACGTTCCATAATAATATTGGGTAAACCCAAATGATTGAGTTTTACAAGCAATTTTCCTATATAGAATGTAATCGGATTGGTTTGATACACAATCACTTGCGGAATATTGAGCAGCGCAGTTTCGAGTGTGGCAGTTCCGCACACGGTAATTGACGCAACAGACTTACTCAAAAGTTCGTATGTTTGGTCGAAAACAATAGAAACATTTGGTGCTGTAATAAATTTACGGTAAAAATCTTCGGAAAAACGGCTCATGCCAGCTATCACAAATTCGTAATCCGAAAATTCTCCGGAAATTGCCTGCATGGTTTTTAGATTTTCACGAATTTCGTATTCCCTGCTGCCCGGCATTACTGTGATTATTGGTTTTTTTGGTAAATTATTTGCCTGTATAAATTCTTCGGCAGACGAAAATTGCGGCACAAATTCATAAACAGAATCCAATAAAGGGTGTCCCACAAAATCGACTTTATAGTTGTGGCGGGTTTCATAGAATGTTTTTATAAACGGCAATTCCACAAACATGTGGTCAATGCAGCGTTTTATAAGTTTTACCCGATTTTCTTTCCACGCCCACACCGTTGGCGAAATGTAGAAAAACGTAGGAATGCCAAGCTGTTTTGCCGTAGGCGCAATTTTTAAATTAAAACCCGGAAAGTCAATAAAAATAATAGCATCGGGCATATACTCGGCAACATCTTTTTTGCAAAAATCAATATTGCGTAAAATTTTTCGCAGGTGTTTTACAACTTCCACCAAACCCATGTGGTCGTAGTCTTTGTAATGTTTTACCAAAGTACAACCTGCTTCGTGCGCCATTTTATCGCCACCCCAAATGCGAAATTCGGCATTTGAATCGTTTTTTTTAATTTCCCGTATCACTCGCGAACCGTGCAAATCGCCCGATGCTTCGCCTGCAATTATGTAATAGAGAAGCCCCCTCCCGACCTCCCCCACAAGGGGAGGAGAAGGAAAGTCTGTGGTTTTATTTGTATGGTCTATCATTTTTTATCGTATTCTTGTCCGAGTTTCAGCAAGTCCCCCTTGAAGGGGGATTTAGGGGGCTTTTTTCTAAAAGTTATAAATAACCAGCGCAATGCTATACACCGCAGTCGGTATCATAATGCCGTAGCCTGCTCGGTCGAATTTCGTAAAATAAAAGAGCGAGAAAAATAGAAATACCGGTATCAACGACCAAATAAAAATATTGGTTGTCAGCCCGTTGCCGGTCAGTCCTTCAAAAAATTCACGTACGGTGAGCGTTTTTGTTAAAAATCGGGAAAGTCCCAACAGTGTGAGTGGCGGTAGAATAAAACCAATTAATATACCGGTTAAAAGAGTGTCGAATTTTTTAAGTTTTTCTTTCATAATTTTTTATTCTAATTGTATTATAAATAATAATTCCCAATCAATTAAGTAGTTAGTAAGATTTAATGATATGTTTTTTGGATTAACTTCGTTGAGCTCCGCTTCGCTCCGGTTGCTTCACTTCGTTCGCAATGACGCTCTTTCGAGGGTTAGCACAAATCAACGAAAGAGCGTCTTTGCGAGGAACGAAGCAATCCATTTTTTCTAAAATATAACAATAATTATTTTTTTCATTACTTATCTCATTGGCATATTGTCTTATTGGCACATTATTTAATCATTTTCTGCAAAATCCCCAAAGCCTCCATATCGGTACTTTCAATTTTCAGCGGCACTACGGTGGTGTGTTTTTGTTTCAAAAGATATTCGTCGCTATCGGTTGCTTCGGGTTCGTAATTATCAAAATGTCCCATAAGCCAAAAATAATCAACGTTTTGCGGGTCGGTGCGTTTGTCAAATTCTTCAATCCATACGCCTTTGGTTTGACGGCAGATTTTTATTTCTTTTAAATCTTTGGGATTTTCAACTTTGGGGAAATTCACGTTTAAAAACACATTCGTCGGGAGCGTATTTTGCGCAAGCATAGCACGAGTAATCGTTTGAATATGTGAGCGATACGGTTCAAAATCGGCATCGGCATGAAAATCGGTAAGCGAAAAAGCAATCGACGGTATTCCATTAACTGCGCCCTCGCGAGCTGCGCCCACCGTGCCCGAATAAATGCAACAAATGGAAGCATTCGAGCCATGATTAATGCCCGAAACCAATAAATCGGGTTTTAAAGTCGTTTTTTTGAAAAATTTATCAAGTCCCATTTTTACGCAATCAACGGGCGTTCCGCTAAATTCGTAGAATTTGTAATTTTCGGCACTTTCCACTTTTCGCAAACGCAACGGTTCGTTAAACGTTATGGCGTGCGACATTCCCGATTTTCCTACACGCGGCGCAATAGCAATTACGGTCCCTCCGATTTTGCGCATTTCTTCAATCAAAACACGTATGCCTTTGGCTTGGTAGCCGTCGTCGTTGGTGATAAGTATTATGGGGTGGTGCATTTTGTCCTCACTTATTTCATTATGCTATTTCAATACCTGTTTGTTCAATTTCGCTAATAAATCCGGCATAATCGGTGTCACGAGCGATAAGAAGAGGCTCAATACGGTCATCTATCTGTCGGGTCAATTTCCATAGTAACGGCTCGGTATGGAAAAAATCGTAATTGTCGTCCAAATGGTCAACCACAAATGCGACATCAATATCGCTGTGCTTTTTTTGAGTTCCTTTGGCATACGAGCCATATAGCCAACACTCGTTAATTGTCATCGGAAATGAAGTATCAACAAGTTGCTTATAATCCTTTACCTTTTGGATAATAAATTCTCTTTCGTCCATTGTTGTAACTTTTTGGTTTTGTTAATTATTTCTTGACAAATAGTTGGAGTCAGCCTTTTCACCAATTCTTTCTTGTAGTCAGGATAGCGTGTTTTTATATTCAAAGGTTCTAATTGGTCGATAAATTCAATTTGTTCTTCTGAAAAATTTTCAAGAAATCCACCCTCTCTGGCAATATATGATAACTTGTGTACAAAAGGCGGAGTATTTTCTTTGTGTTGTGTATATGCCGCTTTGAAAATCTTTTCTATAGTCTGATGACACATAAATGCAACATACAAATATTTCTTTATTTGCATCATTCCTTCAGCCGTTTCCAAATCGTAATCTGAAAGTCCTACCCAATATACTACTTTTTCTTCCGTGGTCACATCCTTGCGTTTTATAACTATGCCACAAAGATAACGTAAATTTTCCAATTAACAACTAAAAAAATGCGTATGCGATTTTTTTGGTCTTTTCTCACTATGTTTTCGTGCTGCACTTTCTATTCGGTGCGATTTCCACTACAAAGGCACTCCTAAACCTCGTTAAGTTTTTAAAACTTAACAGGTTTGCCAAATCTCGCGTAACATAAAAACGTTTCTTCCAAAAACTTTTCCAAAGTTCTAAAACTTTGGAAAAGTTAACTCGGAAAAATGGTAAATTTTCAAAAAATTTAATAGTCAAATAGTCTTTGTTAATAGTCGAATTTATTCTGCGAGCACACAACGCACCGATAAGCCGTCCCTGCGACCGTCGTAGTACACGTACGCGCCGCCCTCGTAGAAGCCCGCGGCGTATGCGTACATCTCGACCGTCTCGTAGGGCGTACTGCTCCAATAGAAGCCGCGCACGCCTGCGCCGTAGAGCGCGCCGTCGCTGTAGTCGCGGTAGCCTGCTGCCGGAAGGAGAAGAGAGTTGCCGGTAGTTCTGTCAGTAAATTTACGACCGTTTACACCGTTTTGAGTTGTCCGTACGTTAGTTACTTTTTCGGTGTCAAACAAAGATTGTAATTCTGCTTTGGTGGGAACTCGCCAACCTTTGGGGCTTGGGTCGTTGGATTTTTCCCATGTAGTGCCGGTTGGTACTGAGCTATCCCAATTAGCAACTTCGCCTGTGGCACTCCACGCTTTTTTGCGATTCCATTGATAAAACATTCCTGCGCTTTCGGGTTTCTCGGCAAAAGTGCCAAAAGCATCAACATTGCGCGTTGCCCATTTTACGCCGTTAATCACTACGCAGGTATCGGTGGTTTTGGGGTCGCTTCCGCTTGATTTTAGGTCATCGTCTTTAGCTGAAGTAAACACTACGCTTGCTAAGCCTAAGGTTGCGAGCAAGTAGAATTTTGAAAAACTTTTTTTCATAGCAATGACGGTTAAAATGTGGATAAAAATATCTGCGACAAGGGGGCAAGCCCCCTTGTTATTTAATCATAGCAGCAAGCGTATTATTTTTATACGCATCTACATATTTTTGTAATTTCGGCGTTATTACTGCTCTATTGCTTTTTGTTGTGCTATATCTCAAAAATTCCGAAACGGCTTGCACTTGCAAATCTTTGGGCGAAATTTCAAAACCGGCATCGAGTGCAGTTTTTGCCAATGCAGCGTAATAGCGTGCCGTAAGATAGACATCTTGCTGAATTGTTTTCAAAAATTTTGCATCAACCGCAAATTTATACTTGTCGGTTTTGTCTAACCAATCTATCAAAAAATCGTTGATATAGAGCGTATTTACATCTTTTTTGCAAGGTGAAGTCAATAAAAAGTTGGCAACTTCCAGCACTTTTTGTTCTGCTTGCGTGCAATCTTCCTGCGAAGAAAGTACTACACTTTTTAAACTTTTATAATCCTGTGCTACACAGAAATTTGCCGTAAAAACAAGTGCTACAAAACCGATGAGTAATTTTTTCATAATTTTAGATATTTGTAGATATTCATTGATATTCATTGTTAGATTGCTTCGCTCCGCTCGCAATGACGCTCTTTTGAAAAACTATGCTAATCCTGTCAATCTTAAAATCTTGTGTCTTGTATCTTGTGCCTAAAAGTCTTATGTCTAAAAGTCCTGTATCTATCGTCTGATAAAACGAGCAGTACCCACTATTTGATTTTTAGAAAACGCAACCACACTATAATTTCCTTGTGCCAAATGCGCTACCGAAAATTGCGTAAGCGGTGCGGTTGCACGCTGTGCAAATATCAATTGCCCTTGACTGTTGACAATCATTATGTTATCAACTTCGGCAGAGGTTTCAATGTTTACAATATCGTGAGTAAACGTTGGGTACAACATAAACAGTTGATTATTAACAGTTGCAATTGATGTTGCAATTATTGGTTGGTCAAACGACGGCACCAAAGCGCCCAACACTGAGCTAATTGACGTTCCCACGTACCTTATTTTCACATTATTGACATCTTCAATTGGTTTGGTAAGCGATAATGTCAGCACATTTCGAGTTGCCGTTGCTTTATGTATAGTGTATTCTTGCATTCCGTTGTAAATTAGAATATCGAATATCACAGAATTTTTCGGTGTTTCAATCCATTCCGAGAAAGTAATATTCACTTCTGTTCCTGCCGAATTAACTGTAACTCCGGTTACAACAGGCTGAGGTACAACACGTACGGTAATGTAATCCGACACCGTTTTATCATTGGCAAGTTGCGCTGTTACTTTTACCAAACCCGACGACAAACCTGTTATCTCGCCGGTATTTCTATCAATTGAGGCAACTGCCGGATTACTTACCAACCACACCACTTGTGCTACCGCATTGTCAGGCGTAAGTGTTGCCTGCATAAGATGCGTTTCGTTGATAGCTAAAATCGGTTTATCGACAATTGCAATTGTTATTGGCTCAACAGGGCAATTTTTTATGGTAACGGTTGTACTCGCCGTGTTAGAACAGTTATTCGCATTGGTGTAGGTGTAAGTCATTGTTTGCAAACCAATTGCCGCCGGATTTGGGGTAAATTCAGTAAGTAACATAGTACCCGGTCCCGAGAAATTTCCGCCTGCGGGCAATAATTGAACGGTCATTTTTTCAGTAGTACATATTTCGTTGGCACTCGCAAATATTGAAACCGTCGGAAGTGCATTTACAACAATGTCAATGCGAGTTTTGGCACTTTCGCAACCTATGGTTTGTGTTACAAAATAAGTATTTGTGCTTGCAACAGTTGTGTTTATCGTTGGCGCAGCAGCCAAAGGCGTTTCGCCGTTAAACCATTTCAAGTTTGTACCGTTTGCCGATAATGCAGGAGCTACATCACCCACGCAGAATTTCAAATTAGCGTTTGCAACTGTTGGTGCAGGCGTTGAGCAATTTGAAACATTGATTGTAATTTCAACTAACTCACTTTCAACGCCGTCAACAGTATTTGAAACGTAGTAGGTGTAAGTCCCTTCGTTGTTTGTATTTATATTTGTCGGGTAATTTTTCCCCTCGCCAATTTTGTTTTTGTTTTTATCGTACCATGTAATTGTGCCGTTAGCCTCAACTTCTAAAACAGGCGCAGGTTCATTTACCAATATAGTAATGTTTGGATTGTTGATTGTTGGTTTTGCAACCACGCCATTTTTCACAAGAATTGTAATATTATCGCTGTTTGCGCACGCATTTGCATCAATATATGAATATGTTAAAGTTTGTGCGCCAAGTGCCGATTTACTCGGGTCGAAAGTCAAACCAACTACGCCGGTGCTGCCGCTCAATGTTCCGCCAAATGCCGGAACAAGCGTAAGTGAAACTGTTTCGGTTGTTAAAACTTCGGTTTTATTTGCCGAAATTGAAACTGTTGGAAGTGCATTTACAACAATCTCAACGCGAGTTTTGGCACTTTCGCAATTTGTGGTTTGTGTTACAAAATACATTGTTTTATGGGCAACGGCAGTGTTTGGCATTGGTGCGCCAACCAAAGGCATTTCAAAATTGTACCATTTCAAATTTGTGCCGTTGGCTGTTAAAGCTGTCGCCACGTCGCCTACGCAGAATTGCACGCTATTGCTTGCAACTGTTGGTGCAGGTGTGGCACAGGCTGATTGGGTGCAGGTAATTGTAAATACCGATTTCGTTGTACCGTCTTCGGCGGTAACGGTAACTACTAATTTATTGTCATCTTCAAAATTTGTCGGCAAACTTACATCATATTTTGCTCGTTTGTCGGCAAGAATAACCGAAACATCGGTAAGCGAAGGTAATTCTGCGCCTGCCTCAAATTTTATTTCATACGTTTTTTGTGCGTTTGAAAATGCAGGTTGCAATGAGCGATTTGCCACCTCTAACGATAGCACCTCAGCATTTTCATTTGGCTTACCTATTATATATGTCAAAATTTCATCGTTGGGTTTCGACAGTAGCGTGCCTTTTATTGTTGCAGGTTCAGCAGTGTTGGTGGTAGAATTCCACAGTTTAAATTCCAGCAATTCACCGCTATTGGCAGCCAAAAACACATCGCCGCCATGAATAACACTCGACACATAGAGTGCAGAATTGTAACTCACAACCTTTGCAATCATGCGGCATTCGTTGCCCACAAAAGCACCTATATAATCACCTTCTTGCACCACACGAGGAAACGCGGCATTGTACTGATTTATTCTCACTTCGCCAATAAACGCCATGGTTGCCGTATAATCAACTCTATTCCACGTAGGTTGCGCCAATGCAGCAAACGAAATTGCCAAAACGGCACCGATTGTTATAATTTTCTGAAAAAACGAATTCATAATAATATATTGTGTAAAAAAATCCCCGTAAAAAAAATTTGCCCAAATATAATAATAAAAATTAAAACACTTTGCACTTATAAGAAAATTTGAATAGAAAAAACCCTATATGAAAATTTAATTACCAACTTTGACAAAGCATTTCAAAATTATTAGTACTTTTGTGGTCGTTAAAAAATAAAAAAATGCTCAAAAAAATCGTTTTATTATCGTTTGTTATTTGGAGTGGTGTGCTTGTGGCGCAAAAACCAAGCTATACCGAAACACTTATGTCGCGTCCGGTGCAAAAGGAAAATTCGCCGGTAGAGTTTTTGGTGCAACCCGAAGTAAAAGTTGAAAAAACACAAGAACAAACAGTTGAAAAAAAACAAAAACAAATAAAAAGTACCGTTGATGTCAATCAAAATAAATTGATTATCACTACGTTGCTCAGCGAGACTGCCGAGGGAACTGTACGAATAGGTTCCAATTTGAACGATACTATACCAACACAACAGTCCAAAAAGCCCGAAAGTTTGTCGATAAACAATGCCACGTTGGTGGAATATGTTGTAAACGGAGCTGATTATAAAGATATTACCATTGAAAATTCAACTATTTATTCACTTGTAATAATTAACAGTACGGCAAATTTTTTCACAATTAATGGTCCGGTAAATATTAGCAAACTGACAATTAAAAATTCATTTATCAACGATGTGTTTTTTGAAAACGCCATGATAAATGAGTTGCAAATAGAAAATACCGATATAATGACATTTGTAACCGAAAACACTGTTATCAAAAGTCAAAGTATAATTACAACGTCAACTTCTACCAATTCAACCGGTAGACGATAAGGAGAGGTGCTCGAGTGGTTGAAGAGGCACGCCTGGAAAGCGTGTAAACCGCAAGGTTTCGAGGGTTCGAATCTCTTCCTCTCCGCAAAAATAAAAACTCCTGATATAATCTTATTATATCAGGAGTTTTTTATTTGTGATCCGGGCGGGATTCGAACCCACGACCCACAGATTAGAAATCTGTTGCTCTATCCGGCTGAGCTACCGGACCTTTTCAAAAAAGTTGTGCAAAGATAAAATTAATTATTAATTTTTTATCAATTTAGTTCTTTAATTTGTCTATTTCTTCGACTGTCAAACCTGTTGATAATTCAATCACTTTTATTCCAACTCCCAAATCAAGCATATTTTTTGCGACCTCGCTTATCGATTGTGGCGTTTTAAAAGGAACAACAGTTTCTTTCTCTATAAATAATTGGTCTATTAATTCTTCCGTCATATCAATCAGCACTTGCTTGCCGTGTTCGCTATTAAAATTTATCAAACCAAATGTCGATATTTTTCTGTGAAGTATTAAATAATATACTCCTGCAACTATTATTGCAATAATAGGTTTAGCTCCAATTCGCGTTCCTTGTAATTGTTCGTTGAGATAGTTATAGAGTGGTTCGTATTGTAGTTCCCGCATAGCAGACATTTGGCGAGTTGCTTCGCTTTTGTTAAGAAGTCCCCATAAGAGAATTTGCTGCATTATTTCGTTTTTATACAATTCATTTATTAAACCTGTTATTATCTCTTTTAAACTGTTTTTAGGCTCTGTTTTTTTGTTGATTCGAGAAATATCTTTGAGCCAATAATCATACCGACGCAGGTATTTTTCAATTATGTCGTCTAAATTCTCAAAGCGATTGTACAATACCATAGGCTCTACTTGCGCCTCTTCCGACAATTCTACTATGGTAAGATTGTGAAAGCCTTTTTTGATAATCAGTTTTTCAAGTGCAGCCCAAATATCTCTTTCTACTTCAACTTTGGTGCGTCGTCTTCTTCGTGGTTTTTTTGTAATTGTTTCCATTGTTTTAACTTGCTTTTTTAATATTTATTATTGTATTTACATAATTCAGGGTTTGTATCAATTTGTCTAAATGTTGTTTTTCGTGTGAAGCCAAAATACTTACCCGCAATCTGGCATCTTTATTGGTTACAGCCGGATATGTTATGCCTAATGTGTATATGCCTTGCTCTTTCAATATTCTTGTAGCTTCTTTCACTTTATAAGCGTCGCGTACCATTATCGGAAAAATAGGCGACACTGAGTTTCCAATATCAAAACCTTCTTCTATGAGCCGTTTTTTCAAATAATATACGTTGTCCCACAATTTTTGTCTGATAGATTTATCTTTTTTTATCAATTCAAGAGCTTTTAATATAGAGCAAGTAGCTTGCGGAGTAATTGCCGCAGAAAATACCGTTGTGTTTGCATGATACCGCAGATAATTTGCCAAATCTTTCGAGCAGGCAACATAACCGCCAATTGCTCCGAATGATTTACTGAATGTACCTGTAATTATATCTACCTGTCCCAATACGTTGAAGAGTTCTGCCGTACCTCTGCCGTTTTCACCCATAGTTCCCATTCCGTGAGCATCATCGAGAAAAACCAATGTGTTGTATTTTTTGCACAAGGTAATAATTTCGGGCAATGGGGCAATATCGCCATCTTGCGAGTAAACGCCGTCGATAATCAACATTGCCGTTTTGTATTTGTGGCGTTCATTTTTGAGGGCAATTTCAAGGTACTCCAAATTGTTGTGTCCGACTCTCTTTACATTTGTTTTATGCAGTCCGTCAATTGCACTTGTATGTATTTGAAAATCAACAAATGCAATGTCGTCTTTTCCAAGCATAGCATTGAGTACACCCACATTGGAACCAAAGCCGGAAGAAAAAATTAAAGCATCTTCCTGCCCTGTAAAATCTGCAATTTCTTGTTCCAACTGTTTGTGAATGTCCAAATAACCACCAATAATAGGAGCGGCACACGCACCTGTTCCGTATTCCATCACAGCTTTAATACCGGCTTCTTTTGTTTCGGGGCGTTGCGACATTCCTAAATAATCGTTGGAAATGAAAGAAATTACGTTCCACATTTTGCCATTCCGGCTGTCGTACAATATCATTTCGGGCTTTACGGCGGTTTGCGCTTCCAACCAATAAATGGCGTGGTCGTTTTCGTCGGATTGAGTAATCCATTTTTTAAATTGTGTAGCTCTGTCCATTGCATCTGTTTGTAGAGTTTGCAATGTAAAATCTTTTAGGGTGTAGGTTTCTGTTTTAGGGTTTTTCATTGGTGTGGTTACAATTAAAATTTTCACTTTATAATAATTTTTAATTGTGAGTTTTTCTAATTGTGAGTTAATTTTACAAAGATATAATAAAAATATATTGAATGCAATAAAAATTGCTCACATTTTTTGATAAAATGTTTTGTAAAACATCTTATTTGGCACATTTTTAGCTTGTAAAACACTTACTATCAGTGGTTTAACAATTTAACATTTTATTGTATTTTTATTTGAAAAAACTTTTAAAAAAGCGAGGCAGCAGCTCGTTAGAAAATTTGTGTACATTTGCAACGACAGTTGTAAGAACAATTTAGCATAATGAACATTACCAAAAATTTTAACTTCGTTGAGGGCTTCGCCGTTCGCCCCAACGCATTCTACACCCTCACCCTCATTTTTATCATTTACCTGCTCGACTACGCCGACCGCAAAGTAATGTCGGCGTTGTTTCCGTTTATTCAGGCAGAATGGGGCATAAGCGATGCGCAGTGTGGAATGTTGAATGGCATAGTTTCGCTTATGATTGCCGTTTTTGTTATTCCCATGTCGATACTTGTGGACAGGTGGAGTCGCAAAAAAATGATTTCGCTGATGGTTTTTGTGTGGAGTATTGCCACGCTTTTGTGTGCTTTTGCCGACAATTACACACAACTGCTCATTTTCCGCGCGCTTACCGGGCTTGGCGAAGCTGCCTACGCTCCGGCAGCAATAGCTCTGTTGTCGAAAATATTTCCCACAAAATACCGAGCAACATATATAGGAATTTACGATGCGGCATCGCCCATTGGTGCAGGTATTGGCATTATGCTTGGCGGTTATATCGGTACGGTATACGGTTGGCAGCACGCTTTTGGTATTCTTGCCATTCCGGGACTTTTGTTTTCGTTCCTGTTTTTGTTTGTCAATGACTATGCAACTATACAAACGCAGGTAAAAACGGTACGCGAAACAATTCACTCAATAGTGCAAACGGTAATTTCGCTGTGCAAAATAAAAGTTCTGTGGATTTTGTATGTGGCGTATGGTTTATGTATAGGCGTGAGTGCCTGCATTTTAGATTGGATTCCGTCGTTCCTGCATCGTGTGCATGGATTGAACGAGAAAGAAGCCGGTTTGGCATCGGGTATTATTGCCGTGAGTGTGTTAATTGGCGCACCAAGCGGCGGTTTTTTTGCCGACCGGTGGAGCAAACGGCAAAAACACGCAAAAATGTACGTGTCGGCTTTCAGTACTCTGCTTTCGGCGGTATTTTTATTTTGCGCCGTGCAAAGCACCACGCTTACAAGCACAATGATATTTTTAGGCTTGTTTGGCGTATGCACCGTAGCATTTTTGGCACCGGTTACAAGTATTATTCAAGAAATTGTGGCAACAAATGTTCGCGCGCTTGCATTTGGAATTAATGTTATGATAATGAACACTATGGGAGCTTTTGCAATGCCGGTTTTGATTGGAAAAATTTCTGACCGGTATGATTTGCAAATTGCACTGAGTTTGTTGCCGGTTGTGGCTGTTGTGGCTGCGGTGTTGTTTTGGCGGAGTCGGAAGATGATACGTTAAGGTTTTATTGGGATTTAAACATAGAATTCCGCTCGTTGTATGTAGTGCATTTTCCTATTAGCCTTTAAATATTTTTTCTAACAAAGTTCTCAAATCATCTCTTACTGTTTCATATTCAGGTAGTTTCCCGCTTTCTATTTGGTGTTCCAAACTATTTTTCCAAGCGGATTTTAGGACTTTGTCGTTGTTTTCATTAATTAATTGTCCAACTCCCAAAAATTGTAGATTTTTATACTCAATTTTCTTGTAAAAACCTTTTACAACTTCTTGCCAATCAATGTTTTCAATGTTTTTGCTCAAATACCAAATGTCAAAATAATCTCTCGGTGCGGTGTAAGAACGCTGTATTAACGCTCTAATTTTCTCCGAAAGCACTTCGCTAATGCTGTAAATCGGAATATTTTGTGCATTTTCGGTAAGTTTGTCGCTGTAATTGTGAATGATATTGGCAATTTCGGGTGCAAATATCAATTTTTCGTACAAAATTATCTCAATTTTTATACTTGTCTGCCAACGATTTGGTTCGGTCGGTTGCTGATTTTTGCTGTGGTCTGCGCCCCAAAATTTGATTTTAGCACAATATCCTGTTATTTGATTGTTAAACTGCAAATTTTCAAGTGATTGAATATGCAAAAGCATTTCAGTTCGCTTTGTTACCAACTCAACAATCTTTTTCAACATTTTCATATCAAGCACAAAATTTTCGTTTGTGGCTGTAAAATCAAGGTCTTCCGAAAATCTGTAATCGGGGAAACGGCACTTTTTCAAACAAGTTCCACCTTTGAAAATTAGATTATTACGACATTCGGGTATTGTGTAAATTGCGTCAATGAAATGCCCCAAAACCCAATCTTTGTCAATTGTTGTTGTGCGGACTTTTTGCTCTTGCGCTAATCTGTTTATTTCGTTTTTACTAATCATATCAATATTGATTTTGTACAATTCCCAAAATATTTTCTTTCGACAAATTCATTCGCAAATACCAATCGTTGTTCGTTTCGCCTGCGTTTTCTCCGAAAGTATCAAACAAATTGTAACTACGATTTACTTTCGACTGTGCAAATTTTATAAAACCGCTTAAATTTTTCTTTTCAAAAAGTTCTGCCAAAAATCCAAGTCGTTTGATAACAGCGATATTATTAACGGCACTACAATAATCGGTCAATTTTTTAGCGTTTAAATTTGCATTGTAAAAAGCACGAATTAACTCCGCAAAACCACCACTGTATTGCGGTAAATCGAAACAATCAATAATCGTTTTTTCAATATCTGTAATTGGAAATTTGTAATTTCCATAACCATTAGAAACAATTCCTATTCTTTTATTTGGGTGAATTTTAATAAATTGATAAGTAGTTCCTGCAAATTCCACCTCTTTTTTGAGTTGAGTAGTTTGAATGAAAATTTTGTTTGGGAATTGTTCAGTAAGTCCGTGTAAATTCAATGCCGACCAATAAGCAACAGCACTTTCTTTGGCAAGAAAAATGCCGATTACATTTTCGTCTCGAAAATTTGCACGACAATATTTCCCTCGTTCAATGCGAGATAAAAATCCTTTAACAACAAGATTTTCGACAATTTCATTGATTTTACGATTGTCTAAATCAAGCGTACTTTTCAAATTTTGAATTTCAAAAATCTGAATTTCTTCTTCTTCAAGATATTTTACAAAATCGTTTTGTGTCATTTTTTATTATTTCAAAACCGCTTTTTTAGCGGTTATATTAAATTGAAATACAAAAGTACACTTTTATTTTGAATTGATAAAATTTATTTTCTGATTATATTTCTTTTTCCATACATAATGTTCAATATTCACTTCTAAAAACATTTCTTTCCCGATACCTTTTCTTCATTGTAAACCAAAATAAGCCTTCATTTTTTAAACTGCAATTATCACAATAAAAAAATAAGCCTCGATAAAAAGGCTTATTTGAAGTGGTATTTTTGCTATTTAAACAAAATTTTGCCGGTTGTGCAACGGCTACGCTCGTTAGCAGCAGTTTTATTTGTTTCACTTTTTAATTCCATATTTTAATTGTTCGCTTGTTAGCCTTCTGTATGAGTTATATACATATTCGTCAAAATCTACGGGGAAATCAATCAGACAATGGATTTGTTCAAAATTATTATTATCCCACTTTTTCAGCAAAATTTTATTATAAGAAATATGCGTAACAAAATCTATTAAACATTGTGGAACACTTTCTTCAATTATTAGATAAGCCTTATTTATTATTATCTTTTCTATTTCCAAATTGTTTTTATGAAAAACTTCTTTAACCCAAATAATCCACTCCAACTTCTCTTGCTCTGATAAAGGATTCTGTAAATCAGGGTCATCTTCTTTTTTTAAAACTTTAAGGAGTGTTTCGTATGAAGTTTTGCCAACCATTGAAAGTATATACAACGGTCCATAGAAATTTTCAAGTCTTTCATTTATAAGTTTTAGATTATTATTATGTCTCTGGACATTTAGTTCATAAAAGTATTTAAATAAATAACTTGTAATGGCTAATAAAATAGTAACTGCCAATGAAATTAATGCAATAGTTGTAGAACCCATATTTTATCCGTTTTTTAAAATTACTGTTTACAATTTATTTTATGTTTTCGCTGTCTGTCTTGTCTGCTATTTTTTAAAAATTCTATCAATTTGTATTTTCCAATTCTTGTGCGCTGTCCGCCAAAATTGCTGCTAACGACTAAACACACGCAATAATACAACTTTTTTCAAAAAATCCCAAGAACTCTCATTGAAAAAATCTCTCGTTCCAAGTCAATTATTAACCATTAATCATTAACCTCTAATCATTAAATTTGTATTTTTGTGTTTTACATTTCTTTAATCAATGCAAACAAACTTTTTCCTATCACAAGTAGCCGCCGATTTTATAAAAAAAACGCAGGGCGATTTCACGAAAACCTTAGTGCTTTTTCCCAACAAACGTGCCGCAGTATTTTTCAATCAAGCTCTGTATCAGCAGCTTGGAAAGACGTTTTTTGCGCCCACATATAGCACTATTAGTGAATTTGTGAGCCGTAATTCCGGGTTGCGAATTGCCGATGAATTGACTTTGTTGGCATATTTATATCGTGCATATTCAACGGTTTTTTACCGCAACAATCCCGCCGAAACACCAGAAAATTTCGACGAATTTTACACATGGGGCAAAATTATTCTTCACGATTTCGACGATATTGATAAAAATTTGGCAAATGCACGGCAATTATTTCAAAACATAGAAGATTATCAGGCAATTGAGGCGCAATTTGATTTTTTAACCGACGAACAAAAACGGATTTTAAGTGATTTTTTTGCTGCTTGCAAACTCAATAAATCGGAACCAACCAAACGGTTTACGCAAATTTGGAATTCGCTTGCCGAAATTTACGAACGGTTTAAAAGCGATTTGCAAAACGATAATTTGGCATATTCGGGAATGTTGTATCGCAGTGTCGTTTCGACTCCGCTCAACGACCGACCGGTGGCTGAGCGTAGTCGAAGCCTTTCGCTTGAAAAATATTCGGCAATTGCCATTGTGGGGTTCAATGTGCTCAATAAAGTTGAGCAGCAACTTTTCGATACCGTTCGCCACCGGCAGCATACCCTGTTTTATTGGGATTACGACCTCTATTATTACAACAATCCGGCGATGGAAGCAGGGCTTTTTAGCCGTGAAAATTTGCAGCGTTTTCCGCAAGCAGCGGGTTTTGCGTTCAACAATACGCGTTTTTTCAATCCGGCGCAACAGGTGCATATAATTTCGGCGGCATCGGAACATGCGCAAATTGGGTATATACAAACGTGGCTGCAAGAGATTGAAAATGAGTGTAATTCGCTTTCGGAAATTGCCATTGTGTTGGGCAACGAAACGCTGTTACCTGCCGTACTTGCGAGTTTACCTGCCGAAATTCATTCTATTCCCACGAAGGTAAATATTACTATGGGTTATCCGTTTTCGGCAACGAGTTTGTACGAACTGTTGCAGAATTTTCTTGATGTACAGCATTATATATGGAAACAAAAACCCACAGAATTGCGTTTGCAAAAAATTCTACCATTGTTGGAACACCCGTATTTTCAATTTTTGCCGAAAAAATATCACGAAAAAGTGCGCACTTTCAAAAAAGACCGTCAATATTTTGTAAGTGCCGATGATTTTGCGGAATTTGAAATTGCACAATTTCTAAAACCGGCAAAAACACCAGAACAACTTTTGCGCAGTATGTTACAATTATTGCAACTTACGGCACAAGGAAATGCTTCGACTACGCTGGTTGCTGAGCGAAGTCGAAGTATCAGTAACCGACACACAAGCATCGACACGGTTTTAAGCGAAAGCATTTATCGTGCCTACTCCGCCATAAATCGCTTAATTGATATTACTCAAAGTGAGATTATTGCGATTGATTTTACTTTACTGAAACAACTAATAAGTAAGGAGTTGCAAAACCTAAAAATTCCTTTTGAGGGCGACCCTGTGAACGGAATACAAATAATGGGTGTGTTGGAAACCCGTAATCTCGACTTCAAGCACGTGCTTGTGCTTTCTGCGTCCGACGATTTTTTTCCGAACGTTTCGAGCGAAAGTTCGTTTATTCCACATTCCATTCGCAAAGCCTATTCGCTCAACACTATCGACCGAAAAATTGCGGTGTTTGCTTATTATTTTTATCGACTTTTTCATTGCGCTCACAGCATTCATTGCACTTACAATAACAATACTGCTGCTACCAAAAAGAAAGAATTGAGCCGCTTTTTGCAGCAAATTCGAGTAGAATCGGGCAAAAATATTCACTATAAAAATTTACATTTGCAAATGCAGGCGCAAAAATTGCCGAATACAACCGGCACAATTGCGCTCACGGCGGAACACCGGAAAATAATCCTTGAAAGGGAATTTTTGTCGCCCTCGGCGTTCAACTCCTATTTGGATTGTCAATTTCAATTTTATTGCAAATATGTGGCAGATTTGAAAACGCCCGATATGTACAGCGATGATATGCGTGCAAACGATTTCGGCAATATTTTTCACGACAGTGCCAAAGAAATGTACGATAAAATTGGAAAAACAGGTAGCAACAAACCGGTGGAAAAATCTGATATTGAGCAATTTATGAAAAATTCACAGCTTGTAGATGAAATTGTGCAACAGCAATATCGAAAAAAATTACTCAATTCCGAAAATTCGCAAAAACAGACGGAATTAAACGAATTGCAAAAAATTCATATACAGGTTGTGAAACGCTACATTGAAAATTTGTTGTATATGGATTACGATTACGCGCCATTTTATATGCTTGGCACCGAAAAACACATACAAAAAGACCTGCAATTTGCAAGCGCAGAAGGCGAAATCACAATCCCCATAGGCGGCAATATCGACCGCATGGATTTGAAAAACGGCGTGCTGCGCATAGTGGATTACAAAACCGGCGGCAGCGATAAACCCGAAAAACACAATTGCAATTTCGACGATTTGTTTACCGCCGATGCCAAAAACGAAAAAAAACGCAATGGCTATGTGTTTCAAACCTTGCTGTATTCGTGGTTGGCACACAATAATATTGCACTGCCCGCCGGCGAGGCTGTGCGTACAATTGAGCCGTATTTGCTCTACATTCACAAAGTGCGTTTTGAAAACGAAAAATGCACTTACCAATCGCCTATACACATTGAAAAAACGCCTTTGCACAATTATATAGAGCAAGTGCACGAGGAATTTGACAATCGTTTTCACGCCTTGTTGCAGCAATTATTCAACACGCCGGATAGTTGTTTTTGCCGCCGCAAATTTGAAGATAATTGCAAATATTGTGATTTTAAGGTTTTGTGCGAATGAAATTCATAGAACACTAATGACACGGATAACGCGGATGTTCGCAGATAAATATAAAATCCGTGAAAACCCCGAAGGGCTCAACGAAGTTAATCCGCGTCATCTGCGTTATCCGTGTTCAAAAAATTAGAACCATACAAATAGTTTAAACTCAACAAACTACATCAAAAACAAAAAAATATCTCAAAAAAACGCCAAAACATATTGCGTGCTATAAAAAAAACTGTATCTTTGCAACGCTTTTTTAAAAAGCAAGTTCTTTTACACAGAAAAATGCCGAATTAGCTCAGTTGGCCAGAGCACGTGATTTGTAATCTCGGGGTCCTCAGTTCGAATCTGAGATTCGGCTCTTTTTTCATTTATTAGGGCAATTACCAGAGTGGCCAAATGGGGCAGACTGTAAATCTGCTGGCGTACGCCTTCGGTGGTTCGAATCCATCATTGCCCACTTTTTTTACCAACACTTGCGGGAGTAGCTCAGTTGGTAGAGCATCAGCCTTCCAAGCTGAGGGTCGCGGGTTCGAGTCTCGTCTCCCGCTCACTTTCTTAAAGTGAGTTTCTGAAAAAGAAACACAAAAAAGTAAAAATCCTCCGAATTATTGATTCGGAGGATTTTTTTTGATATATTGCGTTGATTTGTTAACCTATAAATAAAAAGAATGCGAAAAATAATTGTATCGTTGTTATGCAGCATGGCGGCGTTTGGTTTTTCTACTGCGAGCAATATCATTGCAATAGTGCCGCCTACGGTAGAAGTAACAGACTCATTAAAAACACACGCCGGTTTACAAAATGTACCGGAAGCTGATTTTACGAAAAAATTAGAAAATGTACAATTTTCAACAGAAGAAACAATAGATGAGTTTATATCTTGGGCTAACGAAAATAGACTTTCGAATCTCACAAAAACAGATTTAGAGAATATTTTAAAACTTTTGGATAATAACATTGACTTTGCAAAAAAAGTAGCATTATCAACAAAAGAAATCCAACAAGCTGTTACACCGGCAGAATTGGCAGTAAAACTGAATTTACCGGCAAATCCCACAGCCGGCAGCCTCACACTTTACGAAGCACGAGTGTGGTATTCGTGGCAAAAAGCCACTATCAAAGATATGCTTGATAAAACAAAATCGTTGGAAGAACAGGCTATACAAGCATTTACTATGCGAAATGAAATTAAAACAACGACAAGAGATATAATGAAAGATAGAGATATAGCGGATTTTCTTAATAAAAGCGAGCCAAATAAAACTTGGGAAGATATTGTAACAAATACAACGGTAAATAAAGGTCTTTCCGGCAATGCCGTATGGGAAGAAATTATTGAAAGTTCAATGAGAGGACGTGCTGCCGTAGATACTATTTTTCAAATACCCATAAAAAAATAAATCTTATACGTATGTTTGTTCATGAAGATATTATTACTTTTGTATTGGACGGAAATTCAGATAACTATCAGTCGTTTGATATAGCAGTACAATATTTTAGAGAAAATTTTACAATCGTTGAAAAAAAATATTATCCTCCTTTTTGGTTTAGCGGATTGATGGATTGTATTGTAGATGATATTTCTATAAAATTATCTTTTGACGATATGTTTGGAACGGATTTATCTATAAGTAAAAATCTTTCAAAAGCTGAAATATCTAAAGTAACTCAATGGTGCGATGATATTTGTAAAATATTGGAACAAAAACAAGAGATATTTTAGTGCTAAAAAAATCAAACAAATTGTATTATCTTGCGTAATTATTAACTCAAACTGAAAACATGAAAAATCCAGCAGAAATAATTGGAAATTTGATTGACGGACAAAGCGTTAGCTTTATAAGTTCTGTCGATGAATATGGTTTTCCGAACACAAAGGCAATGTTAGCGCCTGTGAAACGGGAAGGTATTAAAACAATGTATTGGCACACCAATAGTCCGTCGATGAGAGTAAAGCAATACCGGAACAATCCGAAAGCGTGCGTTTATTTTTGCGACCAACAGTCTTTTCAAGGAGTAATGTTAAAAGGCTCAATGGAAGTTGTAGATGATATTGCAGTTAAAAAAGAAATCTGGCAAGACGGATTTTCTATGTATTATCATGGCGGAATGGACGGCGGTGATTTTATAATTTTGAAATTTACCGCAGAAACAGGACGGTATTACGGTAATTTTCATTCGGAAGATTTTGAAATTAAATAAAAATTAATGAGTATGATAAAGAAATCGTTATTGATTTGGCTCTCAATTATTCCTCTCGCTATTTTGAATGGCGCATTGCGGCAGGAAATTTTGTCGCCTTGGCTCGGAGAATCTATCGCTCGACCACTGAGTGGAGTTATTCTTTGCTTGCTGATTTTTATAGTTTCGTGGATTTTTATTCCCCGAATTGGAAAAGGCGACCAAAAAACATATTGGAAAATAGGTGTTGTATGGATTGCCTCAACAATAGTTTTTGAAACAATTTTAGGCTTGGCAATGGGAAATACTTGTGCAGAATTAATACAAGCGTATGATATTACGACGGGTAATATTTGGCTTTTGGTGGTTTTGTTTATAGGAGTAGTGCCTTGGTTGGTAGTAAAAAGGAAAAAATTAATCTAAAAAATGTATAAATATGAAATTCAGTAATGTACGATTGTTAGTCAAAGACTACAAAAAATGTTTCGAGTTTTACACTCAAAAACTCGGTTTGGAAGCGGCTTGGGATTTGGAAGGTTGCTATGCAAGTTTCAAAGTAGCCGAAGGAATTGAAGGTTTTGCAATGTTTATGTCCGACCTTATGGCACCGGTGGTGGGCAATGAAGTAGAGCCACAACCGGTAGGCTATCGTGAAAAATCAATGGTTTCGTTTGAAGTCGAAAATGTTGACGAAGCTTACAAAGCACTTTTGGCAAAAGGCGTTGTGTTCATTAACGAACCAACCGATATGCCTGCTTGGGGAATGAGAACAGTACATTTGTACGACCCTGAAGAAAATTTGATAGAGCTTTTTACTCCACTTGTATGACGACAAAACAAAAGGCTGAAAAACTATACAAAAAAGTTAATACTTTTATACTAACCTGCGTAGGAACAGACGGTTATCCACTTACAAAAGCAGTACTTCCCTGCAAATACAGAGAGACGATAAACGAAATGTATTTTTGTACAAATACATCATCAAAGTTTGCCAATGAAATAAGCAAAAACCCAAAATCAAACGTTTATTTCTATAGCCGCATATTGATTTGGAAAGGCTGTATGCTTAAAGGAAAAATGGAAATTGTTTCCGACCTTACCGTCAAGAAAAAATATTGGCAGAATAAATTCAAGAACGCATATCCCGAAAAATCATATACAGACCCTGATTTTTGCGTACTTCGATTTATTCCCGAAGCAGGAAGATTTTATTCGTGGTATAAACCTGAGGATTTTGACATCTAATGAAAATAGAAAAAATTACATCAAACAAAAAACAATTCCTTGATTTACTGTTGTTAGCCGACGAACAGGAAAACATGATTGACAAATATTTGGAACATGGTGATTTGTTTACTTTATGTGATGGTTCGACTACGCTCACCAACCATGATTTGAAAAGCGTTTGTGTTGTAGTTCCAATAGATAGCGAAACTTGCGAACTGAAAAACATAGCGACATACGAAAAATATCAAGGTAAAGGTTACGGCAAAGCATTGATGCAATTTGTTTGTGATTTCTATAAAAATGACTACAAAACAATGCTTGTAGGAACAGGCGAAATTCCGTGGATTTTGTCGTTTTATGAAGGTTGCGGATTTGAAAAATCACATCGTGTAAAGAAATTTTTTACAGATAATTATGAACAGCCAATGTTCGAAGGGGAAATACAGCTTGTTGATATGATTTATTTAAAAAAAGATTTGTATCTTTGCACTAACTAAAAACAATTTATGTTTACGACTTCAAATACTGAGCTGGTGTAGCAGCAATCTGTATCGTTTTTACAGATTGCGCCTATTCCGTTTGTTCTCGAATAATTCTTTTCGAGAGCGTTTTTTTCTATTTATATAACCACCCCTAAATCCCCTAAAGGGGACTTTGCCTGCCGGTAGCAGGAAAGCCCCCTTTAGGGGGTTGGGGGTAAAAACATACAGTAATGAATAATGTAAAAATCAGACAAATACAACCACAGGAATACCCTGTTTTAGAAGACTTTTTGTATAACGCAATTTTTCTGCCACCCGGCGCAGAGCCGGTGCCGAGAGAAATAATTTTTGAACCGGAAATTTACATATATGTAAAAGATTTCGGTGGAAAAGACGATTGCGGCGTAGTAGCCGAAATGGACGGAAAAATTGTAGGCGCAGCGTGGACGCGCATCATTCCGGCATACGGACACGCGGTTGCTGATACTTCGACTACGCTCAGTAACCAGCGCAGTCGAAGTATGGACAACCAAACGCCCGAACTCGCAATCTCCGTTTTGCCCGAGTGGCGCGGCAAATCAATCGGAACGCAGATGATGAACTACCTTTTCTATCAACTTCGCAAATATGGTTACAAACAAACTTCGCTTTCGGTGCAAAAAAACAATCCGGCAGTGCGGTTTTATGAACGTTTGGGCTACGAAATTACCGGTGAAAAGTTAGACCACGCCGGTAATGAGGATTATTTGATGATTAAAAATTTGCAAAATGAGAACGTAGAAGACCAAACGATTTATGAATTTGATATGAATCTCATTTGTGAATATTATTCAAACGTGGAGCGGCAAGGTCCCGGAAGCACCGAAGTAACGCTTAAAGCACTGAGTTTTATCGACAATTTGACCGAAAAATCCCGAATTGCCGATATTGGTTGCGGCACGGGCGGTCAAACAATGACTTTGGCACACAATGCACAGGGGCACATTACCGGCTTAGACTTTTTTCCCGATTTTATTGAAATTTTCAATCAAAATGCCCAAAAACAAAATCTGCAAAACAGAGTGAAAGGTATTGTCGGCAATATGGAAAATCTTCCGTTTGGCGACGAAGAATTTGACTTAATTTGGTCGGAAGGAGCGATTTATAACATCGGGTTTGAGCGTGGATTGAATGAATGGCGGAAATTTTTGAAAATGGGCGGCTACATTGCCGTTTCGGAAGCATCGTGGTTTACCGAAAAGCGACCTGCCGAAATTGAGAAATTTTGGCACAATGCCTACCCCGAAATTGATACTATTCCAAACAAAGTTGCACAAATGCAAAAAGCCGGTTACGTTCCCGTTGCTACGTTTATTTTGCCCGAAACATGTTGGACTGATAATTTTTACGTTCCGCTAATTCCGGTGCAGGAAGCATTTTTGAAAAAATATGCCGGAAACAAAGCGGTAGAAGATTTTATTGCTTTGGAACGGTATGAGGTGGGGCTGTATGAAAAGTATAAGGCTTATTATGGGTATGTGTTTTATATTGGGCGGAAGGTTTAGAGAATTAACTAAATCATGAATTTGAAAACCTTTTGTGTGTGATTTTTTTACATGCGAGAGGTTTTTTTAATTTCAGCGATACACGTATTAATTAATTTACAATTTACAATTTACAATTTGTAATTAAATTGTACTTTTGCTCTCGCAAAAAAACAACAAACAAAAATATATGAAACTTGTGTTATGCAAGTTCCATTTGACCTTTGAAAAAACAATATAAAAATTAACAAATGAAATCAAAGTTAGAATACATTTGGTTAGATGGCGCAAAACCAACACAATGTTTGCGCAGCAAAACCCGAATACAGGAAAATTTTAGCGGTAATTTAGAAGATTGTCCAATGTGGACTTTTGACGGTTCTTCGACCCAACAGGCAGAAGGCGGCATGTCGGAATGTTTGCTCAAACCGGTATTTATCTGTCCCGACCCCGATAGAATACAGGCATATTTGGTAATGTGCGAAGTGTTAAACGCCGACGGAACGCCAAATTCCACCAACGCTCGTGCCACCATTGATTCCGACGACGAGGATTTTTGGTTTGGCTACGAACAGGAATATTTCTTATGTGATATGGAAACGAATTTGCCTTTGGGTTTTCCAAAAAATGGTTTCCCGAAGCGTCCGCAGGGACCGTACTATTGCGGTGTAGGCTCACACATTGCATTTGGTCGCCATATTGTGGAAGAGCATTTTGACTTGTGTTTAGAGGCTGGTTTGAATATTGAAGGCATCAACGCCGAAGTTGCCGTGGGGCAATGGGAGTATCAAATATTTGCCAAAGGCGCAAAACGTGCTGCCGACGAAATTTGGCTTTCGCGCTATTTGATGGAACGTACCTGCGAAAAACACGGTGTGTACGTAGAATGGCACCCAAAACCACTCGGCAAACACGCTGATTGGAACGGCTCGGGAATGCACGCCAATTTCTCAAACGGAAAAATGCGCACCTGCGGCGATAAAAAAGTGTTCGACGAAATTTGCGAAGAATTTGGCAAACATGTAAAAGAACACATGGACGTGTACGGCGCATACAACGACCAACGCTTGACGGGCAAACACGAAACATCGTCGATTCACGATTTTTCGTGGGGTGTGGCAAATCGCGGCGCATCAATTCGCATTCCAATCGGCACGCAAACTGCCGGCTGGAAAGGCAGAATGGAAGACCGCCGTCCGGCATCGAATGGCGACCCGTATAAAATTGGGGCTGTTATTGTGAAAACTGTGAAGGCATCGGGACATTATTAATGAGGAGACGAGGGAATAGGAAACAAGGAGACAAGGAATTGCCTAGTCCCTCGTTTCCTAATCCCTAAAAACCTAAAAACCTAAAAAAATGGAATATAATTTTAACGAAATCGAAAAAAAGTGGCAGTCATATTGGAAAGAAAATGCCACATATAAAGTAACAGAAGACACAAGTAAACCAAAATATTATGTGCTTGATATGTTTCCCTATCCATCGGGAGCGGGTTTGCACGTGGGGCACCCACTTGGGTATATTGCTTCTGATATTTATTCACGTTACAAACGATTGAAAGGTTTTAATGTGTTGCACCCAATGGGTTACGATGCGTACGGTTTACCTGCCGAGCAATATGCAATTCAAACCGGTCAGCATCCGGCAATTACAACTGAACAAAATATTAACCGCTATCGTGAGCAGTTAGATAAAATCGGCTTTTGCTACGATTGGAGCAGAGAAGTGCGCACTTGCGACCCCGATTATTACAAATGGACGCAGTGGGCTTTTATTCAGATGTTTCAATCATATTACTGCCTCCCCCCAGCCCCCTCCTCAAGAGGGGGAGAAAGCCCCCTTGAGGGGGGTGGGGGGGCTGCCCGTCCGATTTCGGAATTGATTGCACATTTTGAACAACATGGAACTGAGAATTTAAACGCCGCCCAAACAGAAGAGCTGCATTTTACAGCCGAAGAATGGAAAGCGAAAAATGAAAAAGAACAACAGGAAATTTTAATGAATTATCGCATTGCGTACTTGGCAGATACTATGGTAAATTGGTGTCCTGCATTGGGTACGGTGTTGGCGAACGATGAGGTTATCAATGGCGTTTCGGAGCGTGGCGGACACCCTGTGGAACAAAAAGTGATGCGTCAGTGGTGTTTGCGAGTTTCGGCGTATGCGCAACGGTTGTTAGATGGTTTGGAAACGATTGATTGGACGGAAAGTTTAAAAGAAACGCAACGGAATTGGATTGGACGTTCGGAAGGTGCGGAAATGAAATTCGACATCGTAGGGGCGGAATATTTTCCGCCCTCACAAACGACAAGGGCGGAAAATATTCCGCCCCTACGCCAAATCGAAATTTTCACAACCCGCGCCGACACCATTTTCGGCGTAACCTTTATGGTTTTAGCCCCCGAAAGCGAATACGTTGCACAACTAACAACCGCCGAACAACAAGCCGAAGTACAAGCATATTTAGATGCAACAAAAAAACGCACCGAACGTGAACGTCAAATCGACAAAAAAGTAACAGGCGTATTTTCAGGTTCTTATGCAATCAATCCATTGAATGGCGCAGAAATTCCGATTTGGATTTCCGATTATGTGTTGGCGGGTTACGGCACAGGGGCAATTATGGCTGTTCCGGCGCATGATAGTCGGGATTATGCGTTTGCAAAACACTTTAATTTGCCGATTATTCCGTTGATTGAAGGCTGCGATGTGAGTGAAGAAAGTTTTGATGCCAAAGAGGGAATTATGATAAATTCGGGTTTCCTCAACGGACTTTCTGTAAAAGAAGCAATCCAAAAAGCGAAAGAATATATTGCCGAAAATAATCTTGGCAAAGTGAAAGTAAATTACCGTTTGCGAGATGCAATTTTCAGCCGTCAGCGCTATTGGGGCGAGCCGTTTCCGATTTATTATAAAGACAGAATGCCATACACCGTAGCTTTGGAAGATTTACCTATTGAATTGCCTGAAGTTGATAAATTTTTGCCTACGGAAACGGGCGAGCCGCCTTTGGGTCGGGCTAAGGATTGGGTTTATGAGGAGAAAAAGTGATATGTTCCATTTTGGAACATATCACTCAAAACAGTAACAATTCAGTTAGTTCCATTTTGGAACAAAGTGGTATGTGCAAATTTTGCACATACCACATAAAAAAGAAAAACAATGAAAAATAAAAGTGAAATAATATTATACCAAACACAGGACAGCGATATTTCTATTGATGTTCTTGTTGAAAATGAAACCGTTTGGCTATCGCAAGTGCAAATGGCTCAGCTGTTTGATACCACCAAAGCCAATATTACAATACACGTTGGGAACGTTTTTAAAGAAGGAGAATTGGAAAAAAAATCAGGTAGTAAGGAATCCTTACTACCTGCTCCTGATGGGAAAAAATATAAAACGAATTTGTACAACCTCGACGTAATTATTTCCGTAGGCTACCGAGTAAAATCTCAACGCGGTACTCAATTCCGCATTTGGGCAAACAAAATCCTAAAAGACTACATTCTAAAAGGTTACTCCATAAACGATAAACTAAAACTCGAACAATACCACGACCTAAAACAAACCATAAAACTACTCTCAAACGTTATTCAAAACAAAGAACTAACAGCCGACGAACAACAAGGATTGTTGCAAGTAATTACCGATTATACATACGCACTCGACACTCTCGATAAATATGATTATCAACAGCTTGCAATAAATAAAACAACCGAAAAAAACGAATTTCGAGCGACTTACGAAATGGCAATGGAGGCAATTGATGTGTTGCGCAAAAAATTCGGTAGCGGAAATTTGTTTGGCAATGAAAAAGACCGCTCGTTTGAAAGTTCCATAAACACCATTTACCAAACGTTTGACGGCAAAGAACTCTACCCAAGCATAGAAGAAAAAGCGGCGATGTTGCTGTATTTGGTTACAAAAAATCATTCGTTTAGCGATGGCAACAAACGCATTGCGGCGTTTCTTTTCCTGTGGTTTTTAGATAAAAGCGGTATTTTATATAAATACGACGGCTCTCGATTGATTGAAAACAACACCCTCGTTGCACTGACGTTAATGATTGCCGAAAGCCGCAGCGAAGAAAAAGATATAATTGTTAAAGTGCTTGTGAATTTGATAAATAAAAACAACTAAAAATGAAATACATTCTATCAATAATTTTTGTATTTATTTCTTTATTGACTTATAGTCAGCAAGATACCGTTTTTTTCAAATATAATATTGCTGATTATGATGAGCCGGTATCTTACACAACCGATACAATTATATTTTATGATAGACCATTTACCAAAGATAGAGATATGCTCATAGGCACAACCGTTTTACCTTGGACAAGCGGACAAATGAATGCAAGAAGTTTCGGAATTAGTTTTTTTAAAAGTATAACATCTGAACCTTGCAAAACTTCCGGCGAGGAGGCATATAGAATGAAAGATGAAATAATTTCCGTTGTTGAAACAGAAAATGAATTGATTGTATCAATTAAAATTTCAGCTAATTGCTGTCATACATTTTTAGGCGATGTTGATGTTTTCGACGAAAATACAATTAATCTTATTACGCACGGCTATGGCTCGTGGTGCGCTTGTATGTGTTGCTTTGGTTTGACATTTCATTTTGATACAATGAAAGAATGGGGAGATTACTCAAAATTAGAATACATTATTATTAACGGACGGGAAGAAACACGAAGAAAAATACGATAAATTAATTCAACTGTCGACAAGTTGTCGACACTTTGTCTACAACTGAAATAAAAACAACTAAAAATGAAATACACCCTATCAATAATTTTTACACTCTTTTTTTTCTTGACTTATGGTCAAGATACTGTGTTTATTAAATATAATACTGCCAGTCGTGATAATCCGGTATCTTATAAAATAGATACATTACCACACGCTGCAAGATACAAAATTATGTATGGAACACAAGTTATACCCGCTACGGAAAATCAAATGGAGGCTACAATATTTAAATTATACCTTAAAGATGCAACACTTACGCCTTGTAGAAATTTAGGAGAATATTTTCCGCCACCAAGCGTAGAAAATATTGAAGAAACCGCTGAAAAGTTAGATGTAACCATTCAATTTACAGCAAATTGCAGTCACGAATTTCTTTGCGACATGGAAATTATAGACGAAAAAACAATCAATCTTATTTATATCGGTTATGGCGGATATGCTCAATGCGGTTGTTGTTTTGGATTAACATATCATATAGAAAAATTAAAAAATGAGGATTGGCAAACAGAAGAACCGGGTTATTTAAAATTAGAAGATATTATTATTAACGGACAAGAATATACTCGAAGAAAAATAAGATAAATCATAAAAATCAAATTAATCAAAAAATCATAGTTCAGACAATATGAAAACAAAAAAATACCCCTTAGAACTAAACACAATGCCCGGTTTTGCCGGCAGTTCAGCATATTACTTGCGTTACCAAGACCCGCATAATGGCGAAGCACTCGTTTCAAAAGAGGCAAACGATTATTGGGGCAACGTAGATTTATATCTCGGCGGTACGGAACATGCTACCGGACACTTGATTTACAGCCGTTTTTGGAATAAATTCTTGTTCGATTTGGGCGTAGTTTCAAAAGACGAGCCGTTTCAAAAATTGATAAATCAGGGAATGATACAAGGTCGCTCGAATTTTGTGTATCGCATCAATGGAACAAACACATTTGTATCGCACAATTTAAAAGACCAATACGAAACTACCCCTTTGCACGTTGATGTAAATATCGTAGAAAACGATATTCTTGACACCGAAGTATTTAAAACGTGGCGCCCCGATTTTGCCAATGCCGAATTTATTCTCGAAGACGGAAAATATGTGTGTGGACACGCCGTAGAAAAAATGTCGAAGTCGATGTTTAATGTGGTAAATCCCGATAGCATTGTAGAACGTTACGGCGCTGATACGTTGCGTATGTACGAAATGTTTCTTGGTCCCTTGGAGCAATCCAAACCGTGGGATATGAAAGGAATTGACGGCGTACACCGCTTTTTGAAAAAAACGTGGGGATTGTTTTTCAAACGCGATGATTTTTCAGTTTCTGCCGATGCGCCAACTGTCGAAGAACTCAAAGCATTGCACACCTTAATCAAAAAAGTAACCTTTGATATTGAACATTTTTCGTTCAACACATCGGTTTCGGCGTTTATGATTTGTGTAAACGAATTGGCGCGCTTGCAATGCAACAAAATTGCTATTTTAGAACCTTTGATTATTATGCTTTCGCCGTTTGCGCCGCATATTGCCGAAGAATTATACAGTAAACTCGGCGCTTCGACTCCGCTCAGCGACCGACCAACCACAATTTGCGATGCAAAATTCCCCGAATTTGACGAAAAATATTTAAAAGAAAGCTCCATAAAATACCCTGTTTCGTTCAATGGGAAAGTGCGTTTCAATCTTGAATTTGCTGCCGATGCAAGCAAAGAAGAAATTGAAAAAACCGCTCTTGCCGATGCGCAAACCGCCAAATATTTGGAAGGAAACGCACCGAAAAAAGTGATTGTGGTGCAGGGGAAAATTATTAATATTGTAATGTAAGACTTTTAGACACAAGACTAATAGACATAAGACGTGAGACAAAAAAACATGTTAATCTTTAAATCTTGTTAAAACCGCAGCCTTGAAAAGGCAAGCTCAAGTTAATCTTGGTTCAGATAAAAATTAAAATCTTAAAATTATGGTTCAGACAAAAATAGACGCAGAACTCGCCGATTTCAAAAAATCGTGGCAATATACAGTATCAAAGTGTATTGCTGTTTTTTCGTGTGTGGTTGCCATTGCTGTTGTAATTGATTATTTTTATGATAATCGCACACAACAAATTGAAACTCAAAAAATTATGGAACAATTAGACGCTGTGCAACCACTTGATTTTGATGCACAATTACGCATTGTCGGCACGACGTTTCATATTGATGCACATTGGACAGCATTGTTGCGACAATCAGAGCAAATTCACGTGCGTACCACTCGTTGGTTTGGGCAACCAAAATATCTTACCATAGATAATATTCGTGATGTGCACATAAAACATGCAAGTATTTACAACGATGGCATTATTTTGTGGGCAATTTTATTGTTTTTGGGCTTACGTGTATTTTTCCCATTTCGCAGTAAATTATCGCAATTGCTTTCAATTCGCTATTACAATCTTTTTATTTTGCCGTTTATAAATATTTATTTACTTCTTGGCAGCGGACGGTTGCAACACGCAATAGGAGTGATTTTTTAACACAACAACCATGGGAATAATAGAACTCGAAAACATAGAACTATACGCACATCACGGCTGTTTTGAAACCGAACGGGTGGTGGGCAATAAATTTTTGGTACAGGCTCGTTTGGTAGCCGATTGCAGCCGAGCCGCCCAAAGCGATTGCATAGACGATGCCTTGAATTATCAAACAGTGTACGATATTATTGAACGTGAAATGAAAATTCCGTCTGCCTTGCTCGAACACGTTACGCAACGTATTCTTAATGCTTTGTTTGCAGAATTTCCGCAACAATTACAAGAGGCTCGCATAACGGTTTCAAAAATTGCACCACCTTTGCGTGGGCATGTGCAGAGGGCGAGTGTAACTTTGGAAAAACAAGCCCCCTAAATCCCCCTCAAGGGGGACTTGGAGCCGTACCAATCCCGTAGAATTATACAATGAATGAAGAAGATAATTAAAATGGAAACAAAGCAAATAACAAATCGCTCTTTAAGCCCCCTGAGGGGGTTGGGGGCTTTTATACGCACTCTTTTACTCTCAATTTTCGGTCTAAAAACCTATTTAAAAATTATCAGTTCGCTCTACATTTGTGGTGTTTCACGTAATATGTGGAAATCGAAATACCCCGAATTATTTTATTTAGACACAATTTTAAAGCAGGGCGATACTTGCATTGATATTGGCGCAAATTTGGGTTATTATTCTACACGAATGGCAAAAAACGTTGGTACAAACGGAAAAGTATATGCCGTAGAACCCATTCCGCTTTTTGGCGAAATTTGGAAACGAAATATGCGTTCGTTCAATAATGCCGAACTTCTGCCTTATGCCCTTGGCGAAAAAACCGATACCGTACAAATGGGTATTCCCATAAAAAATGGTCGCCTGCATCATGGTATGACAAAAATAACCTCATCGGCACACGAGAATTACAGTACAACATTCGACGTTCCCATGCGCAATCCCGACGAACTTTTTGCGTACGTGGAAAAACTCGATTTTGTAAAATGTGATGTTGAAGGCTATGAATTTCATGTGTTTAGCAATTTTACAAAAACATTACAACGTTGCAAACCACTTGTGCAAAGTGAATTAAGCGGCACAGAAAATCGCAAAGCAGTAATTGCGCTTTTTAAAAGTTTGGGTTACAAATTGCATATTTTGCGTAACGGAAATTTACACACTATTTCGCTTGACGAAGCGTTACAAGTGGAGCAGGATTTTTATTTTAAAAGCCCAGCCCCCTAAATCCCCCTCAAGGGGGACTTGGAACCGTGGCTAACTTCGTAGATTTGCACAATGAATAAAAAAACGATGAAATATGGAACAAAATAATGGGGTTTGCAGTGTTCCAAAGTCCCCCTGTGGGGGATTTAGGGGGCTTGAGATTACAACCCTCGCCATGCGATTGAGCATTTTATACGTACTCATAAGCATCACGCAAGTAATTTTTTATTTCTACAATCATGCATTGTTGGGCGAAATTTCGCTTGCCGAATTGCCGAATTTAGTGCGTGGAGCATTGGTGTTCGACACTATTTCAATTGTGTATATCAATTGTTTGTTTATTGTACTTTCGCTACTGCCGTTGCGTGTGCGAGCGCATAAAAATTATCAAAAAGTGCTGTTTTGGATTTTTATTGTGAGTAATTCGCTGGCAATTATTGTGTTGAATGTGAGCGACATAGTGTATTATTCATTTACGCAAAAGCGATTTACTTTTGAGGAATTTCATTTTTTGCGGGAAAATACCAACAATGCCGGAATTTTGTGGCAAGCTGTGCTCGAAAATTGGTGGTTGGCAGCTGTGTGTGCTGTGCTTATTGGCGCAATGGTGTGGAGCTACAAAAAAATACCAAATTACAATATGTCAATCAAAAAACACCTGCCGTATTATGCTCTTAATACCGTAATTCTGTGTGCAGTGATTTATCTATGTGTTGGCGCTGTTCGTGGCGGATTTGGGCATGGCGTGCGTCCTTACACATTGAGCAATGCCGTGAATTACACACAAACGCCGCAAAAGGCAAATTTGATTTTGAGCAATCCGTTTTGTGTGTTGCGCACCATGCGCCACAAGGGAATTGACGTTCCGCAGTATTTTTCGGAAGAAGAACTTGCGCAAATTTTTTCGCCTTTTCATAGTCCGCAGCGAAACAGTAAAAATATAGGTAAAAAAAATGTAGTCTTATTCATTCTCGAAAGTTTTAGCAAAGAACACTCAAAATTTTACAGCCCCGAAGTGTATCAAAACCACAGCGGTTTTACACCATTTTTAGATTCACTTATGCAGCACGGTTACGTGTTTACCAACGCCTTTTCCAATGGGTTGAAATCTATTGAGGCATTGCCGTCAATTTTGGCATCAATTCCTTCGTTTGAAACATCGTTTGTGTTGCTGCCGCAATCGTTGAGCACTATCAACGGTTTACCGCGTATGCTTGCGCAAAAAGGCTATACGACCTCATTTTTTTGCGGAGCTGATAAAAATTCTATGGGTTTTGAGGCAATTGCGTCGCAAGTGGGTATTTCGCAGTTTTTCACTCGTGAAGATTATGAAAAATCAAATCCGGTAAATAAAAATACCGTTGAGCCGTTATGGGGCGTGTTCGACATGCCCTTTTTTCAATTTATGGCTGATGAATTGGCTACGATGCCTGAGCCGTTTTTTGCAACGGTTTTCAATTTAACTTCACACCACCCATTTGTGATTCCGCCCGATTATCAAAATAAATTACCCAAAGGATTTACCAAAGTACAACAGCCGGTAGCTTACACCGACAGAGCGTTACAAAAATTATTCGCCCGTATAAAAAATGAGCCATGGTACAAAAACACCATTTTTGTTTTCATTGCCGACCATCCTTCGAGCGAGCGATATTCGGATTACGCAAAAACACCCAAAGGAAGCACGGCAATCCTTTATTTCATATACACTCCCTCGCACGAATTGCAAGGGACGCATACGCAAGTAACACAGCAATTAGACGTAATGCCCACATTATTAGGACTTTTGGGCAACACCAATCCATATTTTGCCTTTGGACGAGATGTGTTCAACGATACCACAAAAACGCCAATCGCAGTAAATTACATTAATCAGTTGTATCAATCAATTACCGATGAGGCAACGTATTATTTCGATAAAAATTCTTTGCTTATGGCGTATTCAGCCGGCGATACTTTGCAAAAGCAGAATATTGTGAATAAAAATACCGAGCGCCAACAGCAGGCTGAAACATATACACGGGCGCTTTTGCAGAGTTATTATTCGCAGTTGGCGAGGAAGAATTTTATATTTGAAACACATTGATAATAAAACACTTAGATGTTTTGACGAACGCCCGCTAAAAAAATTCTTTACTTTTTGAGTATTTATACAAATTTTATGTTACATTTGCTCCCGATTTTATAAAACAAAAAACAAATTTAAATAAACTTAAACAAATAAACAGATGAAAAAAGTATTTAATTTAACTCTAATCGCAATCGCTTTGATTGCAGCAACAATGACTTCTTGTAGAAAAACTTTCGGAGACAAAGACATTGACTTCAAGTATCAGGACATTACCGAGAACACACTCTCATTTTTAGTTATTGATTCTAAAACGAACAATGCAATTGAAGGTGCTATTATAAGAGATAGCGAAGGCAACGAAGTGGCAACAACCTCTATCGGCGGTACTGCTACTTACATAAAAAAAGCGGCTGACGTTCTTTATTTTACTGTTGAAGCCGACGGCTACGCTACAATGCTGGCAAGTCTCGGCACTGTGAAAATGTATAAACTTAATGGAAAATCTTCGGGTATTGCAACGTATGCCGACAAAGCAGGCAATGTGAAACCTGTTCCTCCGGGCACGGAAATATCTGCACAAACAGTAAGCAGTGCTTTTGTAAAACCAATTTATAAAACTACGGTAGGTAGCGACGGAGGATTTGAATTTACCGGATTGCCAAACGATGCGGCTTTCGAATTCGTAGCACCAACAATTATTGATGGTAATCCATACGATGTTAATAGTAGTTTTACGGCTGCCACAGTAGCAACTCCAAAAACAGTAAGATACTCGTATATTGGTACCGAACTGTTTACTGTTGTTTCGTATCCGGGAGTAGTGAGAGCTACAAATACCGTTGTTATTAAATTTAACAAAGCCGTAGATAAGGAATATACAGAAAATCGCATTCGTGTTAACGGCTCTGAATCTGGTTTTACGGCAGATTTTTCGCTCGACGGAAAAACGTTAACCCTTACACCAACCGCTGCCACAGGTTGGGATGATGTAGCTATTTTGTCTTCATTTGGTGTTAGTGGTACTGTTTACACAGCGGCAGATGCAGTTACCGGCAGACGACAATCAACAGGTATATCTTTCACTGTAACTATTATAAAATAATTATTCGCAAAATAGCCTAAAATAAGCCTCGGCATTTTCTTAAAAGAAGGTGTCGAGGCTTTTTGTTTTCATGAAATTGTAATATCTTTGTACAGTATTTTAAACAAAAAATAATAATTGCAATACAATATTATAGTATGTCCACCAACAGCATCATTATTTTTAAAACCGAAGACGAAAAAGTTGAGGTAGATGTACGTTTTGAAGACGACACTGTGTGGCTCACGCAAACACAAATGGGGGTTTTGTACGAAAAAAGCAGAACAACAATTAACGAACACGTATGTAATATTTTTGAAGAAAAAGAATTACAAGAAATCAATTGCGTGAGAAAAGTCGGAATTTCCGACTTTTCTACCAAACCAACTAATTTTTATAACTTAGATGTCATTATTTCAGTTGGTTACAGGGTAAAATCACAGCGTGGTACACAGTTTCGGCAGTGGGCTACCAAGCGGCTCAACGAATATATTCGCAAAGGGTTTACAATGGACGATGAACGCCTAAAAAAACTCGGCGGCGGCGGTTATTGGAAAGAACTTTTGGTGCGTATTCGCGATATTCGCGCTTCGGAAAAAGTTTTTTACCGCCAAGTGCTCGATATTTACGCCACAAGCATTGATTACGACCCGCGCGCCAACACGTCGTCGGCGTTTTTCAAAAAAGTGCAAAACAAAATTCATTATGCCATTCACGGGCAAACGGCTGCCGAAGTGATTTACAACCGTGCCGATGCCGAAAAAGAATTTATGGGATTGACAACGTTTGCGGGCAGTCGTCCACATTTGGCTGATGCGGTAATTGCCAAAAATTATTTGGACGAAAAAGAATTGCGCTCTTTGGGGCAAATTGTTTCGGGGTATTTGGATTTTGCCGAACGGCAAGCCGAGCGCGAACAGCCAATGACAATGAAAGATTGGGCTGAACATTTGGATAGAATTTTAACAATGAGCGGCGAAAAACTCTTGCTCGATGCCGGAAAAATAAGCCGCGAACAAGCTATTGACAAAGCCACAACCGAATACAAAAAATACCAACAAAAAACGCTGAGCGAAGTGGAAAAGGCGTTTTTAGACAGCATAAAATTATTGGAAAAAGAAGCAACGTGAAAAAAACAACGTAAAAAAAACTCGTCAACTTGTCAACTCGTTAACTTATAAACTAAAATATGATAAACCACTCACAAACACAAATAGAACGCATTGCCATACACAAAGTGGGCAGCAAACACGAAGGTCAGGGTTTTGAACTTTCGGAATCGGAATTTGAAGTGCAGGACGAAACTACGCACGATATTTTATACACGTTTTTCCTTAATCCGTTCAAAGCGTTAGATATGTATCAATTTAATTTAGATACTCCTTCGAGCGACAATTCGGCTTTGAATTGCGTTACCCGAATGCTTGAAACGCCGCAAAGTTTTTTTGCAGAATCGAAAAAATTAGCAGAATTGCTCTACGATACAGCCTGTTACGAAGAAACCAAGCCGGGCGAACTCTATGTAGTATTTTTCAGAAATTGTGAATTTAACGAGGAATTGTGCAACGCCATCGGAATTTTCAAATCGGAACGCAAAGATACTTTTATGCGCGTGTATCAAAACGGCGGAAATTTTGATATTGACCATTATAACGATGGCATCAATGTAAAAAAAATGGACAAAGGCTGCTTGATTTTCAACACCAACCAAGAAACCGGCTACGCTATTAAATTGATAGACAACACCAAAGCAACCGAACGCCCCTACTGGACAGATTATTTTTTGAACATAAAACCCGTTGCCGATAATTATTTTACAACCAATAATTTTCTGCAAATCTGCAAAGAATTTAGCGAAAATGTGCTGACCGAAAAAAATAATATAGAACGCAACGAACAAATCGGTTTTATGAATAACTCATATAACTATTTCAAAAACAACGAGTTCTACGATGAAATTGATTTCAAAAAAACGGTATTGCAAAATCCCGAAATCATAGAATCCTTCGACGAATTTAAACACGATTTTGAACAAGCATACGAAATTCCTGCTCGTAGCGAATTTGAAATTTCGCCCGATGCCGTAAAAAAATCAAAAAAATATGTGCGCGGCGTTATCAAATTAGATAAAAATTTTCACATTTATGTGCATGCCAAACCCGATTATATTGAAAAAGGGTTTGACGATGAGCGGAAATTGAAATTTTACAGGGTGTTTTTTGAAGAGGAGAGTTAATGTAGGGGCAATCCCTTGTGGTTGCCCAATATAAAACAATTAGTATCAATCGAATATCTATGAATATCAATGAATATCCTAACAGGGCAACCACAAGGGATTGCCCCTACAGTTTCAACACAATAATAAACCGCTACGGAACAAATTCATTGAAATTTGATTTTGCAGCCGAACGAGGAAAACCCGAGGGACTTTTGCCTATGTGGGTTGCCGACATGGATTTTCCTGCTCCGCTCGAAGTATTGGCAGACTTGCAACAGTGCATTTCGCATGGAATTTTTGGTTATACTGAACCGAAAGACGATTATTTTGCGGCAGTTATTGATTGGTTTTCAACACGTTTCGATTATTGCGTGCAGCAACACGAAATTGTACTTGCGCCCGGCGTGGTGTTTGCGTTGGCGCAAATTGTTCGCGCATTTACCGCTCCCAACGATGCGGTGTTAATCCAAACACCGGTATATTACCCGTTTTACAACGTTGTGCAAGAAAATGGCAGACAACTTGTTACAAATTCGCTCGTGTATTCCGAAGGAAAATACAGTATTAATTTTGAAGATTTTGAGCAAAAAATAATTGCACACAAGGTAAAACTTTTCCTTTTGTGTTCGCCGCACAATCCCGTGGGCAGAGTGTGGACGCGCCCTGAACTTGAACGCATGAACGAAATTTGCATACGCCATAATGTCATTGTGATTTCCGATGAAATCCACTGTGATTTTGTGTGGGGCGGACATTCACATACGTGTTTCGGATTGATAAACGAAAACGCAATAGTGGCAACTGCACCGAGCAAAACCTTTAATTTAGCAGGTTTGCAAGCATCAAATATTTTTGTGAAAAACGAAGATTTACGCAAAAAACTTATCGCCGAAATCTCTCGTAGCGGCTATCATCAATTAAGTACACTCGGCTTGGTTTCGTGCCAAAGCGCTTACACCAAAGGTGCAGCGTGGTTAGCCGAATTGAAAATATATTTAGAAGAAAATATTCGTTTTGTGCAGGAATTTTTATCGGCACAATTACCAAAAATAAAACTTATAGAGCCGCAAGCAACATATTTATTGTGGTTAGATTTTTCGGCATACAAGCTCACGCACGCCGAACTCGACCAAAAAATAACAAACGAAGCAAAACTATGGCTCAATAGCGGAACAATGTTTGGGGCGGAAGGCGCAGGATTTCAGCGCATAAACATTGCCAGCCCAAAACCGGTGATTGTGCAGGCTTTGGGACAATTAGAAAGGGCTTTTAGTTAGTTTGTAAGAACTTTTCCAAAGTTTTAAACTTTGGAAAAGTTTTTTTATCGTTTCATTTTGAATTGTTTCAAAAGCATATAATTTTGCGCAAAAAAAATCAGAGGTTAGTGGTTAGTTATTAGTGGTTAAAACTGATTACCGGCAACTAACAACTAATCACTAACAACTAACCACTAATGATGAACTTTCGCATTTCAGAACTATGCAACCCAACCCTATTTTCAGTATTGAAACAAGGTTACAGCAAAGAACAATTCAGTAAAGATTTATTTTCGGGTATTATTGTAGGCATTGTAGCGTTGCCGCTGGCTATTGCATTTGCGGTGGCATCGGGAGTTTCGCCCGAAAAAGGGTTGATAACAGCTGTAATTGCCGGTTTTATTATTTCGTTTTTGGGCGGTAGCCGTGTGCAAATCGGCGGACCGACCGGCGCATTTATTGTGATTGTGTTTGGCGTGCTGCAACAATATGGTTTCGACGGATTGCTTATTTCTACCATTTTGGCAGGATTTTTCTTAATTCTTTTTGGTATTCTCAAATTGGGAACTTTGTTGCGCTACATTCCCCACCCGCTGATTGTGGGCTTTACGAGCGCCATAGCTTTAATTATTTTTTCTACGCAAATAAAAGATGCGCTTGGCTTGGAAATTCGCAATGTGCCGGGCGATTTCATTGGTAAATGGGGCGCGTATTTCGGCGCACTCAAAACCACAAATAAATATGCTGTGGTAATTACCATAATCACAATTTTTATAACTATTGGATTTAAAAAAATAACGACAAAAATCCCCGGCTCGTTTGTGGCAATTATTCTTATTACGGTTTTTGTGCAAGTGTTCAATATTGATGTCAATACCATAGAAACCATGTTTGGCACAATTCCGCAAAAAATATCGTTTTCGGCACCAAATCTTGATTGGAGTCAATTGCAAATGTATTTCGCTCCGGCACTTACCATTGCCCTGCTTGGCGCAATAGAATCCTTACTTTCGGCAGTAGTAGCCGATGGTATGATAGGTTCCAAACACGATTCAAACACGGAATTGATAGCGCAAGGCGTGGCAAATGTGGTAACACCATTTTTCGGCGGTATTCCGGCTACGGGAGCAATTGCCCGCACGGCTACGAATGTTAAAAACGGCGGTCGCACACCAATTGCCGGTATTACACACGCCGTTACCTTATTATTGATAATGTTGTTTTTCGGAACATGGGCAAAATTAATTCCAATGCCGTGTTTAGCCGGTATTCTTATAGTTGTGGCTTATAATATGAGCGAATGGCGGTCGTTTGCATCAATTTTCAAAGGCTCGTTTTTCGATATTAGCATTTTGTTGGTTACGTTCTTTTTAACTGTATTTGTCGATTTAACCGTTGCCATAGAAGTGGGTGTGGTGCTGGCGGCACTGTTATTTATGAAACGGATGAGTGATGCCGGCGGTTTGCACACCGATACCATTGACAAAGATGTGTTGGAAAATTATTCCGATTTACCGAAAGGCGTAGCCATTTACGAAATTAGCGGTCCCTTCTTTTTTGGTTCGGCAAAAAGTTATTGCAACACGTTACGTGAAATTGGCGAAAAATCGCAGGTACTCATTATTCGTATGCGCCACGTGCCGTTTATCGACCAAACTGCTATTCACAATTTACGTGAAGTGGTAAAAGATTTGCAAAAGAGCAACACCAAAGTAATTCTATCGGGCGTCAATCAAAAAGTGTATGCCGAACTTGAAAAAAGCAGCCTTGTGGCGTTGCTTGGCAAGGAAAATATTCTTCCTTCATTCGACCAAGCGGTGCAGGTGGCGAAGGGAATTGTGAGGTAATTTTTGGTTTTAAACCAAAACCTGTTAAGTTTTTAAAACTAACAGGTTTTGTTTATAAACGCTTTACGTTTATTCAATAACTTCCCGAAACTCAACTTTTTGAGCTCAATAGAATTAGTACAAATGTACTAATTTTTGAAATACGCAAGAGGAAAACGAATACTTTATTTTAATCATGTATAATCAGCAAATATTTTTATATAGATATATCAATATTTTATCAATAAATTTGCATATTATTGTAGATATAACTATTTTTGCAAAAAAAGAAAAATTATGTATAGTGAATTATACGAAAAATCGGGCAGTGAAATAATCCGTGAATTGGGCGGGCAATACGGTAATTATCGCAAGCGAATGGGATTTACGCAAAAAGAGGTCTCCGAAAAATCGGGTTTGAGCGTGTTTACAATTTCTTCGTTTGAAAACGGCTCTTCCACAGGCATTACATTGGCATCGTTTATCAAACTTCTTCGCGCGATTGACAATTTGGAAGAAATCGAAAAACTTTTACCGGAATTGCCTGTAAGTCCTCGTGAATTATTCAAAAAACAACATAGTTCGACTACGCTCACTAACCGCAAAAATAGCAAATAATGGAAAGCAATATAGTAAAAATAACACTTTGGGGAATGACTGTGGGCTATCTTTCGTGGGACAAAAAAGCAAAAGTTGCCATTTTTGAATACGAGCCGTCTTTTCTTGAACATGGCTTAGATATTGCCCCGTTGACAATGTCCATACATTCGCCACGCAGCCACAAACAAATGCCGTGGACAGGCAATAAAGACAAACTGTATCAAGGACTTCCGCCAATGATTGCCGATTCTTTGCCCGATAAATGGGGAAATTCGCTTTTCAGTGCGTGGTTGCGCGATAATGGTATTTCATTGCAAAAAACAAACCCCGTTGACCATCTTTCATTTATCGGCAGCAGGGCGATGGGTGCGTTGGAATACGAGCCTGCACAAAAATTGGGTAACAATTCGGCTTTTTCGGTCGATGTGCAAAAGTTGTATGAATTTGCAAAACAGGTTTTGAACGAAAGAGAAACCACAATCGTAACCCAAGAAAATTCTATTCTTTGGCAAGATTTGGTGAAAATCAGTTCTTCGCCCGGCGGAAAACGCCCCAAAGCGATAGTTGCGTTAAACAAAACCACAGGCGAAGTTATTTCGGGGCAAGGGATTATTCCCGAAAATTTTGAGCATTATATTTTAAAGTATGATGACAATTCGACTTACCCTTTTGCCAAGTTAGAATATGTTTATTATCAAATGGCTCAAAGTGCAGGAATTGAAATGATGCCGTCGGAACTTCGTGCCTATTCCGGTGTAACACATTTTCTCACGCAGCGTTTCGACCGCAAAGAAAATGAAAAAATACACACGCAAACTTTGGCGGCAATGTCGCCAACGGCAGATAGTTACGAAGATATTTTTGCCGTCATTCGCCGGTTGAATTTGTCGTACGAAAGCAGTCGCCAGCAATTTTTACGAATGGTTTTCAATGTCGTTGCTCGAAACGTGGACGACCATTCCAAGAATTTTTCGTTTTGTATGAATAAAAATGGCGTTTGGCAATTGTCGCCTGCCTATGATTTGACGTACAGCGTAGATTTGACCGCCCCTGCATACGTCAACACTCATTCGCTAACGATAAACGGTAAAAACGAAGGCATTACTCGCAAAGATTTGGAAACGATTGCTTTGAATAATGATATTCAAGATTATAATTCGTTGATTGACAGCGTTGTCGAAGCGGTTTTTAAATTTGAAGACTATGCCAAAAATTGGGGAATTAATGAGCAACTAATCAAAAATATCAAAAATGATTTTGTAAAGATATGATTGTGTGAAGTTATTTCATAATTTTGCACAATGCTGTGTGTGTCAAATTAATTTTAGAATTTGCGTAAAAAAATAATCCCATGAAAAACATTCTCAACTTCCTCACAGAACTCAACGCCAACAACAATAAACCGTGGTTTGACGCTCACAAAAAAGAGTATAATAATGTAAAAACCGAATTTAACAATTTTGCCGAAAAACTCATTCGCAGCCTTTCGGCAATCGACCCGCAATTGGGCAATTTGGAACTAAAACAATGCACTTATCGCATCAATCGTGATGTGCGGTTTAGTAACGACAAACGTCCGTACAAAACACATTTTGGCGCGTATTTTTGCCCCGGTGGCAAAAAATCGGGTATGGCGGGCTATTATTTTCACATAGAAGCTCCCGATTCGCAATTTATTGGCAATCACTTGTTGGCAGCTGGCACGCATTGCTCTATGCCCAATGTGCTTACCAGTATGCGTACCGAAGTGTTCGACAATACCGAAGAATTTTTAAACAATATCGGGCGAGCTTCATCATTTTATTTAGACCGTGAAAATGCTTTAAAAAATGTACCAAAAGGTTTTCCCAAAGAGTTTGAACACGCCGATTTACTTAAATTAAAAGATTATTGTTTGTGTCAAACTTTTTCAACCGAACAGTTACTGTCGCCCGATTTATTTGATTTTGTTGTTGCGGAATTTGCAAAAACAGTTCCTTTTGTGCAGCAAATGAATAAGGCGATTAGGTATGAGTTAACAAGTTGACGAGTTGACAAGGAAACGAGGAGTTAGGAAATAGGTTTCTCTTTGCGTCATTCCTGCGCAGGAATGACGTAAAAAATAAAAGTTAGAATGGCAGAAAAATCAAAAAAATCCTACGTAGTATGGAAAGGTTTCCAAACCGGTATTTTCGATAATTGGAATAGTTGCAAAGAAGCAATTACCGGTTATCAAAATGCTGTGTATAAATCGTTTGCCTCGCTTACAGAGGCGCAACAAGCCTTTGCCGATAAAAATTATATGGCGCAGAAATTTGCACGTCCGAGTGCTGTGCCGCAAGGAAATTTCAACAGCGAAAGCATTGCTGTAGATGCTGCGTGTAGCGGCAATCCGGGCGATATGGAATACAGGGGTGTATATGTAAAAAATAATCAAGAACTTTTTCGAGTGGGACCATACGCACAGGGAACCAATAATATAGGCGAATTTTTGGCAATTGTACACGGTTTGGCGTTTTTGAAACAACGCAAGAGCAATTTGCCCATTTACACCGATTCTATGACAGCACTCAGCTGGATTCGCAACAAAAAATGCAACAGCAAACTTGTGCGTACGCCGCTGAATGTACCAATTTTTGAACTCATTGCCCGCGCCGAACAATGGCTTGCTATAAATACATATACCACAAAAATTATAAAATGGGAAACCGCCCAATGGGGCGAAATTCCCGCCGATTTTGGACGGAAGTGAAAAAAATGCTTAAAATAATTGTTTCTTAAAAAGGAAACAATTATTTTTGCTGTAAAAATGAGATAGATGGAAGATTATAAATTTCGAGTTGATTTTTTGGACGAAGCAAAAGAATTTTTGGACGGACTTGACGAAAAAGCAAGAAATAAAATTATTTACAATATTTGGAAATCTCGCAGTGTGAACGATAAAGAACTATTCAAAAAACTTCAAGACGAAATATGGGAATTTAGAACAAAATTCAACAAGACTTATTACCGGCTTTTTGCTTTTTGGGACAAATCCGATACAATCGACACCGTGGTAATTTCCACTCACGGATTGATTAAGAAAACCGACAAAATTCCGACAACTGAAATTGAACGGGCAGAAAAATTGAGAGAAAAATATTTTAATAAAAAAACGAGCAAGAAATGAAAACGTACAGTTTAGAAGAATTGACCGACACATATATCGGCAAAAAGGGGAGTGCGAAACGAGATGAATTTGAAAATGAACTTCGTCTTGATTTGTTGGGATATGCTATTAAACAAGCGCGGCAAGAGCGTAAATTGACACAAGGAGAATTAGGCGAACTTGTAGGCGTAAAAAAAGCACAAATTTCTAAAATTGAAAACAGTTCAACCGATGCCCGATTTACTACAATAATTAAGGTATTCAAAGCATTGGGCGCGCGAGTTAATTTTAATGTTGAGTTGAATCAACGACAATTTGCTTACTAAATAAAAATTTAAAACTAAAAAATCATGACAACAATAATTTTTGTATGTATTATAGCAATTATACTTATTGATTATGTAGTAGAGCGTTGGTTGGAATATATAAATGCCAAACATCGTAAAACCGCTCTACCCGAGGAGTTACAAGATATTTACAACGCTGAAGAATACGACAAACAACAACGCTACGAACAAGCAAAATCGAATATTTCGTTTTGGTCGAGTACGGTTTCTACGGTTGCAATTCTTGTATTATTATTTTGTAGTGTTTTTGCGTGGTTAGATACGTGGATTTATTCCACATTCGGCACTGCCACTCAACCGCTGAACCACATTTGGGCGGGATTGTTATTCTTCGGAATTTTAGGATTTGCCGCCGACTTGGCAGGCAAACCGTTTGAAATTTACAATACATTTGTAATAGAAGAAAAATTCGGTTTCAATAAAATGACGCCAAAATTATTTGTAATTGACACCCTAAAATCATGGCTTTTGACCGGCTTGCTTGGCGGCGCAATTTTGGTTGCATTGCTTGCGCTTATGGCGTATTTCGGCGAGTGGTTTTGGTTGTATGCGTGGGTGTTTATTTCGGTTATAATGATTTGCATGACCATGTTTTACTCGTCGCTTATAGTGCCGTTGTTCAACAAACAAACGCCTTTGGAAGAGGGCGAATTGAAACAGGCAATCACTGAATTTGCCGACAAAGTAGGTTTTAAATTAGACAATATATATGTAATCGACGGCTCAAAACGCAGCACCAAAGCAAACGCATATTTCAGCGGACTTGGCGCAAAAAAACGCATTGTGCTCTACGATACGCTTATTCAAGAAATGACTACGGAAGAAATTGTAGCCGTGCTTGCCCACGAAATTGGGCATTATAAAAAGAAACATACTCGCTCAATGATAATTGCATCGCTTGCGCAAATGGGCGTACTGCTTTTTGTGTTGGGCTTGTGCGTGCGCTTGCCGTTATTTACCGAAGCGCTTGGCGTGTCGTATGAAGAAGGAAAATATCATATAGCATTATTGGTATTTTCGTTGTTGTACACACCGCTTTCGTTTGCAATTTCGCTACTGTTTAATTATGTGTCACGCAAAAATGAATTTGAAGCCGATGCCTACGCTGCGCAAAATTATTCGGCAGAAAGTTTGGTGCAGGCTCTGCGAAAATTATCAAAACGCAATCTTTCAAACCTTACTCCGCACCCGTGGTATGTGTTTTGCTATTATTCACACCCCGATTTGTTGCAGCGGTTACAGGCTTTGAAAAAGAATTTTTAAAATTACTTTTATGAGAAAAAATTTCTTGAAAATTAGTTTGCTTGCAGCCATAGGCTTGGCAAGTGCGGTGTTTATTTCGTGCAAAGACGATAAACCAACTCCAATTCCCGAAAATGCGGTGTTAATTAATGGTGTATATTGGGCAAATAGCAACGTTGATGCCTTTGGCTCTTTTGCTGCCACACCCGAAAGTCCGGGAATGTTCTATCAATGGAACAGAAAAAAAGCGTGGAGTGCAACAGAACCAGCAGCAGGTATTGTCATAGATAATTGGGATGCAACAATACCCACAGGCTCAACATGGGGAAAGGCTAACGACCCCAGCCCCAAAGGCTGGCGAGTGCCAACCGAAAAAGAACAACTAAGTTTGCTTGATACCGAAAAAGTAACAAACGAATGGATTATTCAAAATGGCGTAACTGGACGTAAATTTACCGATAGGGCTACCGGCAACTCTCTTTTCTTCCCGACAGTGGGTTACCGCTACATTAGTACTGGTAAGCTCGGTGGTGCTGGTATGCATGGTTTTTATTGGAGCTCTACGCCTCCCGAGAGTCGCGAGACGGACGCTTGCTACTTACACCTCTATGAGATTGTTGCTTTCGAGAATTACGAGTACCGTAATTTCGGCTTTTCCGTTCGCCCTGTGCTCGCAAAATAATTAGTTGTCTGAAGCAGGATTTTCAGAATTAATAGGATTTTTTCTTGTTCTAATTCTGAAAATCCTAAAATCCTGTAAATTCTGATTCAGACATTTTTTGTAGGGGCGAAATATTTTTCGCCATTACTTGTTTTTTTGAAAAAGAAGTTATCTTTGTAAGGAATTAAAAAGAAAGAATTATGGAGGCAGTATTAGATAGAAGGGTAAAAATTAATCCAATCGTTAGACCTGCAAATCCGCAAAAAGAGGTTTTGACCTACGAAACTATACAACGATTAAAACGAGAGCAACAACGTTTGATTGACGCAGGAATAATTGAAAAACCTCAAATAGTTGAAGGCTTTTCGCCCAAACAATGGCTTGATTTTCAAACAGCAATTTCAATCGAAGATTACATTGCTAAAAGAGGTGTTGCTATATGAAAAAAGTTTTTTTATCTAAATATGCAGAGCATGTTATAGATAATTATTTTGAGCATTATCAATGGACAGACTACGGCACAGATATGCCCCAAAGAGCATTTAATTATTCAAGAATATTGAATTTTTTATTTCATATTGATGTTTATTGGAATGATGTTTATTCTCATAGTGGGAAAAACTTTATTGACATAGACGGTATATGTACGGTAGAATTTGCGAAAAATGAGAATGTTATAATGATTGAAAATGTAATTTTTAATTCGTAATTGATTATGTTAACAATCGGCTCCGCACTTGATGCGTTTTTCAAAAAAAGCGGTTATTACGCCCATATAAAAGAGGCGGAAATTCGCGAGCAATGGGGCGCAATTGTTGGCACAATGTTTGCAAGAGCAACTACGCATATTAGCTTTAAAAACGGCACAATGTTTGTAACGGTTAATTCGGCGGCAATAAAACACGAATTGTTTGTAAATAGGACAACAATCATTTATAGAATAAACGAAAAAATAAAAGAACCCTATATAAAAGAAATAAAATTTCGATAAAAACGTTGTTTTTCTAATTGTTGTTTCAAGATAATTATTACATTTGCACTCTGTAAATTTAAAATAAAGAAGATATAAAACCAAAACCATGAAAAAAACGCTTCGATTATATTCAAAAATTTTACTGGTAGTAGTGGCATTTATGGGAACTACGAATGTTTTTGCACAAAGTCCATGTATTGATTTTCATAAGAGAAAATGTAAACGTCAAGATGTAAGTTCACCGTATGTAATTTCATCGGAATCGCGGAGCGCCATGTTTTTGAAAGGGCAAACTTCGGAATTTCGTTTGACAATTTATCAAGGAAAGGATTATCGCATCACAATTTGTAACGACGAAGTGCTTGGTGATAATATTGGTATGGCAATTATAGACCGTGAAACCGGCGAGCCATTGTACAATAACAAAGATTTTAATTATGTGCGCGATTTTGAATTTACAGTTTTGATGACACGTGAAATTAAAATCGTAATTTCAGTTCCCGACGATAGCGGTTCAATGAAACCAAAAGGTGATTTCAGAACAAAGCAAGCCGACGGAATGGGCTGTTTGGGCGTGTTGATAGAAGAAATGATAACACCTAAAAAAGGATTTTAGGGTTTAGGCACGAGGTTTTTAGGGCTTAGATACGAGGTTTTAGGAACAAGATACAAGGTGGTTTTCACTATTCTGTTATTCAGTTATTCAATTATTCAATCATTATAATACAGGTATGGCTTACGCAGAAATACACACCGAAAAAGGTGTGATGAAAGTAGAATTTTACGAGCAAGACGCTCCAAAAACTGTTGAAAATTTTATAAAACTTGCACAATCGGGCTTTTACGATGGATTGAAATTCCACCGCGTAATTCCCGATTTTGTAATACAGGGCGGTTGCCCAAATTCTCGTGAAGGCGCAAAAGGAATGGCGGGAACCGGTGGACCCGGTTATCAAATTCCCTGCGAATTGACAGGTGGCAATCAATATCACGACCGTGGCGTACTTTCAATGGCTCATGCCGGACGAAATACCGGAGGCTCACAATTTTTTATCTGCCACAGTCGCAACAATACTTCACATTTAGACCGTCAGCACACCTGCTTTGGAAAAGTAATCGAAGGCATGGATGTGATTGACGATATTCGCCAAGGCGATGAAATAGAGAAAATTATTATAGTTTAGGAAACAGGAGTTAGGAAATAGGAGACGAGGAGACAGGACAAAATCTCAAATCACAAAGTTTCAAACCTATAGCCTAAAACCTAAAACCTAAAACCTAAAACCTAAAACCTAAAAAATGAATATAGCACTTATAGGATATGGCAAAATGGGCAAAGAAATTGAAAAAATTGCTCTTGAACGTGGTCATACAATTTCACTTATTATAGATATTGCCAATGCAGGAGATTTGAATGTTGCCAATCTTACACAAAAAAATATAGATGTGGCAATAGAATTTACTACACCGGCTACGGCTTACAACAATTATTTGATTTGTTTTGAGGCTGGTGTTCCCGTAGTTTCGGGTACAACCGGTTGGCTCGAAAAATTCAATAGTATACAAGATTTGTGCGATACACAGAATAGAGGATTTTTCTATGCCTCAAATTTTAGTTTGGGTGTAAACATATTTTTTGCTCTCAACAAACGACTTGCCGAATTGATGAACCCGTACAATGATTATGATGTGGCAATTGAGGAAATTCACCACACACAAAAGTTAGATGCGCCAAGCGGTACGGCTATTACGTTGGCACAAGATATTGTGGCAGCAATTGACCGTAAAAAATCGTGGCAATTAAATGATTTTAACTCTGTTGACGAATTACAAATTACGGCAAAACGTTTGGGTAAAGTGCCCGGCACACACACCATAACCTACGATTCGGAAGTTGATAGCATAGAAATTTCGCATTGCGCAAAATCACGTAAAGGGTTTGCTTTGGGTGTGGTAATTGCGGCTGAATTTATGAAAGATAAAACGGGATTGTATGGAATGAACGATTTACTTGGAATGTAATTGAATTTAGGTCTATATCCCTAATTCCTATAACCTAACCCCTAATCCCTAAAAAACATGAACCTTCTAAAAAAAATATTCACCAACAAATGGGTACTGTTCTCAATTGTATCGCTGTGCTACATTTTGTGGGTAATTTGGCTTGATAACTATTGGTGGTTGCTTGGTGAAATTATAATTTTCGATTTGTATATCACAAAAAAAGTGCCGTGGGCATTTTGGAAAATTTATAAACCCGAAAATAAATTTATGAAATGGATTATGGGCTGGGTCGATGCAATTATTTTTGCGGTTATTGCAGCTTCGTTCATTCGTATATTCTTTTTTGAAGCCTACACAATTCCTACGTCTTCAATGGAAGGCACGTTGTTGGTTGGCGATTTCTTGTTTGTAAGTAAATATCACTACGGACCGCGTCCGCCAATGACTCCGATTTCGTTTCCTTTTGTGCACCATTCCATGCCGGGCAGCAATGGCATGACAAAATCGTTTAGCACAGCGTGGCAACGTCCGTACCGGCGCATGGCAGGTTTGACAACAGTTAAAAACGACGATATTGTGGTGTTCAATTTCCCCGAAGGCGATTCGGTAATTCTTACTCGACAAAGTCAAAGTTTTTATCAATTGAAACGTGATTTCCCGAGTGTCATTATGCCGCTTGCTCCACGTGATTATCAGCGATTTTTGCTATTGCAAAGAGAGCACACAAATAATGATGCTCTTTTCTACGCTTATTTTGCCGATTCTATTATTTACCGTCCGGTAGATAAACGTGAAAATTATATAAAACGCTGTGTTGCCATAGCTGGCGACACTTTGGTGTTGCGCAACGGACGGGTAAATGTGAACGGCAAAGACCAAAAACCGATTGAAACGTTGCAATTCCGTTACGATGTGATTACGCAGGGCGGCATGAAAATTCGCCAGTCGATTATCGACGATTTGGGCATACGCGAATATGGGTACAGTGGCGAAGGATTTACTATGTTGCTGAATGATAGTCAAGTAGAAGCAATAAAAAAACTATCGGTAGTTACTAAAGTTGAGAAAGCCGAAATGTTGCCGGGGCAATGGTACAAACAAATTTTCCCGCAAAACTCAAATTTTGTGTGGAACAAAGACTTTTTCGGGCCACTTATAGTGCCTCAAAAAGGCGCAACCGTAGCGTTGAATATCGACAATTTGCCTTTGTATCAACGAATTATAGAGGTGTATGAAGGAAATTCATTACGGGTAGATGGCTCTGATATTTACATAAACAATGAAAAAGCCGATAGCTACACTTTTGCAATGAATTATTATTGGATGATGGGCGACAATCGCGATAACTCGCAAGATTCACGGTTTTGGGGCTTTGTTCCCGAAGACCACATTGTGGGAAAACCAACATTTATTTGGCTTTCGCTTAATGAAAAAGGAAGGTTCCCGTTCAATATGCGTTTTGGGCGAATGATGCGTGGTATAAAAACCCCCTAAATCCCCCTAAAGGGGGACTTTAAGAAAATGATAAAATCATTTTCTTGTCTCCTCCCCTTAAGGGGAGGTCGGGAGGGGTTACACCTCATTCGTTAGCGATTTCCCTTCGGTAAATTCCTGAATGTTTTCCAAAGTAGTTTGCGCTATGTTCGACATTGCTTCTTTTGTGAAAAAAGCTTGATGCGATGTAACCAGCACATTGTTGAACGAAAGCAAACGGGCGAGCACATCGTCGTCCAACACAATATCCGACATATCTTCAAAGAAATATTCTTCCTCTTCCTCGTACACATCGAGTCCGGCGGAACCTATTTTTTTTGATTTCAATCCTTTGATTAAAGCGTTGGTGTCTATCAGTTTTCCTCGTCCGGTGTTTATAATCATCACGCCGTCTTTCATTTTTTCTATACTGCTCTGATTTATAATATATTCCGTTTCTTTTGTAAGCGGGCAGTGTAGCGAAATAATATCGGATTGGCGGTAAATTTCGTCAAGCGAAGTGTATTTAATTCCCAATTCTTTGGCAAAATCGTGGTCGGGGTAAATATCGTAGGCTAACACTTTCATTCCCATAGCACACAAGGTTTTTATAAGAATTTTCGCAATTTTTCCCGTGCCTATAATTCCGGCAGTTTTTTCGTTCATATCGAAACCAAGCAATCCGTGTAAGGCAAAATTTCCCTCACGAGTGCGAGAATAGGCTTTGTGCGTTTTGCGATTGAGTGTGAGCATAAGTGCAAGCGTGTGTTCAGCCACTGCGTAGGGCGAATATGCCGGCACACGCACAACTTTTATTTTGCCTTTTGCTGCTTGCAAATCCACATTGTTGAAACCGGCGCAACGCAACGCAATCAATTTTACGCCATTTTTTGCCAAAATATCAATCACTTCGGCATCAATTGTGGCATTGACAAAAGCGCACACCACTTCGGAACCTTTTGCCAAAACGACACTATCTTTATTTAACTGCGCTTCGTAATAATTAAATTCAAAGCCAAAATCGGCATTGTGAGCATCGAACGAAGCCGAATCGTAGGGCTTGGTGTCGAAAAAAGCAATTTGGGTTTTCATGTTTTTTTAGGAATTAGGGGTTAGGGAATAGGAATTAGGACAATGTGATATTCGTTGTTTGTGTTTTTGCAAAAATATTGTTTCTTTATGTAATATGCTAATTTTTTGGTATGTTCTACCTCATAAAATTAATATTTTTATGTGTTTGAAATTTTCAAAAATACATTACCTTTACGGAAAATTTAAAAAAGTAGCATGAAAAGATTCGTTTTTATATTTTCAACATTTTGGGTGTTATTTAGTTGCCAAAATACCAAACAGAATACTGATTTCAATAATGGTATTGACAAAAGAATATTACAAATTGTTGATTCGTTGCCATTACCTCCCGATGTATATTTTGTTACTGTTGATTTCACCGTAGATACATTGCTAAATCCAATTATAATAATTGTAAACGGTGGCGTGCTTCCTGCGCCACCAATGCCACCGGAACCGCTGAGAAAAGTTTTGCTTACAGAAGTGGAGTGGTTTAAAGGGTATAAAAAGTATAATGACCGGTATATTATTTTTACAAAATGCAATTATTTTACATACTACCCACATGATGATAAATTCGACAAATTTGTGATTGTCGATAGTTTGCAATTTGATGAAGAGGCTTTTGAAAAATATGATTATTATGAGTGGGATAATGTGTTGGGAAGAAGATACGAACTAATAAAGAAAGTTTATCGTATAGAAAAAAATGACAGATTGGTGCTTTTAGATAGAGATATTTTTCACTATTAAATTCTGGATTGCTTCACTTCGTTCGCAATGACGCTCTTTGGAGAGTTTGCACAAAGCAACAAAAGAGCGTCATTACGAGGAACGAAGCAATCCAATTTTTACGAATAACTAGTAATCGTCCGCATAATTCCCCGCGCCAACGCTTGCAATTCCTCATCAGAAATACAATACGGCGGCATGGTATAAATAAGTTTTCCAAACGGGCGTAGCCACACGCCATTTTCCACAAATAATGGTTGAATACGGTGCATATCAACCGCTTCTTTCATTTCCACAACGCCAATTGCGCCGAGTACACGCACATTGGCAACGGCATGATGCATTGCAAGAGGTTGTAACAATTCGGTTAATTGTGTTTCTATTCGTTGAATATTTTTTTGCCATGAACTTTCCAAAAGCAAATTAATACTTTCGCAAGCCACGGCGCAGGCAAGCGGATTTGCCATAAAAGTTGGTCCGTGCATAAACACAAATGGTGGATTATTGGAAATAGTGTACGCAATTTCGCTCGTGCACAATGTTGCCGCAAAACTCATATAACCGCCGGTAAGCGCTTTGCCTGTGCACATAATATCGGGTTGCACGGCGGCATATTCACAGGCAAAAAGTTTTCCGCTGCGCCCAAATCCGGTGGCAATTTCGTCGGCAATAAGTAGAATATCGTATTCTTTACAAAGTTTTGCAAGTTCTCGCAAAAATTGCGGGTGGTAAAAATACATTCCGCCTGCGCCTTGCACAATTGGCTCTACAATAAATGCGGCAATTGTTTTGTGCTGTGTTTCAAATAATTCCCGCACTTCGTTCAAATCTTCTTCGTGCCATTCACCATGAAAAGTTGATTGCGGACGGGAAACAAAAAATTGACAAGGTAATGAACGGGAAAACAGTGAGTGCATACCGGTTACAGGGTCGCACACCGACATGGCATTCCATGTGTCGCCATGATAACCGCCGCGAATGGTGGCAAATGATTGCTTCTGCGGTCGTCCGGCGGCATAATTATATTGCATCGCCATTTTCATGGCAACTTCTACGGCTACAGAACCGCTGTCGGAATAAAAAACGTGTTGTAAATTCTGCGGAACTATCGAAAGTAATTTTTGCGTAAGCTGCATTGCCGGAGCGTGCGTGAGACCACCAAACATAACGTGCGAAAATTTCTCGATTTGCGTGTGCAGCGCAGCATTCAACCGTGGATTGTTGTAACCATGTATAACCGACCACCAACTCGACATTCCGTCAATAATTTTTTCGCCGGTTGCCAATTCTAAATATACGCCTTTTGCCCCAACAATTTCAAATGTGGGCAACGGATTGGTTGCCGATGAATAGGGGTGCCAAATGTGGTTTTTGTCTATTTTGTTCATTTATATCCAAAATTTGTGTAAAACTATTCTTCGTGTCTTTTTGTCTTCGTGCCTTCGTGTTTATTTTTTTACGCGCTTGCGCGCTTTTATTGTAAACACGAAGACAGAAAGACATGAAGACACGAAGTTTTTTTATTTTAGGTAATAGCGCAGATTGTTATTTTATGTAATACAAAATCCTGCCGTCGCAAAATTACGAATATCATCGGTAATATTCGCACCGTTTGTTGTTAAATAATCGCCTGTAATCGAAGCATTTATTCCTGTGTGTAGGGCTTTTTCCTGTATATGTTGTATAGCCAAACGTCCGCCTGCAAAACGCAAATATGCTTTTGGATTTATCAAGCGAAACATGGCAATTGTGGTCAAAATTTCGTCGTCGGAAAGGGGAGGAGTGCCATATAATGGCGTTCCTTGTATGGGATTTAAAATATTCAAAGGTATTGATACAATATTCAAATCATGCAATGCAAATGCCAATTCAATTCGCTGCTCCATAGTTTCGCCCATACCAATAATTCCGCCCGAACACACTTCCATGCCAATGGATTGTGCCGTACGAATGGTTTCAATTTTTTCGTCAATCGTATGCGTGGTGCAGAGTTGCGAAAAAAACGAAGGCGCAGTTTCCAAATTACAATGATAGCGTTTTACGCCTGCTTTTTGCAAAAGCAATAATTGTTCTTTGCTTAACAACCCCATTGAAGCACATAAAGCAATGGGCGATTTTTGAGAAATTTCGTTAAAAATTTCAATGCAAGCGTTAAGCGTTTGCGGCGAAACACTTCGTCCACTCGTTACCAACGCATGACGGTGCACACCGGCTTTGCCGTTTGCCACTGCTTGTTCTACGGCTACATTTGTATCTATACAATCGTAAATTTCAATGTTACTCGTATTGTGCGCCGATTGACTGCACCATTTGCAATTTTCGCTGCACAAGCCCGATTTTGCATTGGTTATGGAGCATAAATGAAATGAATTGCCGCAAAAATGTTCTCGTATTTCATTTGCAGCGTTGTACAATTCTTGTTTGTTTGAATGGTTTGCAAGTTTGCAGGCTGTTTCAAATGAAATTTTGGTGCCGGATTTTATTTCTTTGCAAATTTGTTGTATTGAGAACATAGTTTTTTATTTGGTGGAAAATATAGAATTCCGCTCGTTGTGTGTTCGTGCATTTATCACTCAATCATTTCGTTGGTTATTGTCATGGTATATTCTGCCGCCGATTTTGATTTTTTCTGATATGTCCAATTTTCTGCCTGCCATAATTGCTTTTCTAATTTCTCGTCATTGACATAAGTGTCAAAAACTAATTCATTAAAATATCCTATTCCGTGCATAGTCAAGCAATCATGAGCCCAGTCGTTTAACGAACCATCAATAACTCTGATTACTTTTTCCTCCGCTGGAAGAAGAACCACCTCTTTTTTATTTTTAGTATCATACGAACTTGGTTCGCGCTCAAACTTCAAAGTGATTGTTTCTTGGGTTGAGTTTTTTACTTTAAATGTATAAGAAGCCCAATAATCACAGCCTGAAAAAAGAAACAGGCTCAAAATGAATAGATAAAATACTTTTTTCATATTAATTAATCGTTTAATGTTTCTAAATTTATTACGAGAGTATATTTGCCACTATTATTTGCTTTTCCCAATGAAAAATCCCAAAATTTTCTTTGAGAAAGTGTTTTTTCTTGTTTTATGTCATCTATGTATATGTCAAAAAGTTCGATAATTTCATCGGGGCGATAAATATCTTTTGCCTTTTTATCTCCGTCATAAACTACTTTGGAACCAATAATAATTTTCTCTCTCGAAGCAACAATGTAACTCTCTTTTGAACTTATCCAAAAATCCGTTTTTGATTTCGGAACGATTTTTAAAGTTTTGTCGACGAGTTCATTCTCAACTATAAACTCATATGACTTGCCATAAACTGTACCAAGTTCTGGTACGCAACCAAAACAACAAGGCAAAAGACACAAAACAACAAATAATCTATTCTTCATACATTCTCTTTAATAATTCAACTTTTTTTCAAAACGACTTCTTTTTCCATTGCGCTGTCCGCGAATGACGGCTAACGGGGTGGCGGCTTTGCGAGGGCGGGGGTTTCACAAAGGTTCGGGCGGGCGATAAACTTCCAAATCCGCACAAAACTGTCTGCGGGCATACACCCCCGCTTGCGTGAAACTGCACGTGTCTGTTGCACAACTCGCCAAATATACGATAAAAATTTTTAAATTATTGATATTCATTTGTTTATATCACATAAAAAGTGTAACTTTGTGATATACAATAAGTTTACTATGCAAGGCAAAAAAGAATTTACTCCCAAGATGTTTTATAATCTGAGTTTGGAC
>Ga0209737_10000055_pt1 | contig 97646 bp, 114 predicted proteins | sample TergutCu122P3_FD_187284 | JGI IMG/M metagenome (GOLD analysis project Ga0209737, IMG submission 187284) | Cubitermes ugandensis P3 segment gut microbial communities from Kakamega Forest, Kenya - Cu122 P3 (SPAdes) (version 2) | ecosystem: Host-associated > Arthropoda: Insects > Digestive system...
CAAAACAGTTAGAAAGAACGTTACCGTTCCAACATGGCTTGCGAAAAGAGCGGAAAAGGAAAATATTAACTTTTCAGAAACATTAGCAGATGCGCTTATGGAAAAGATTGCAATGTAATATCAGAACAACGGAGGTATCACGATGGAGAAAGAAGTTAAAGTAATAGATGTTTTGAATGTAATGTTTGATAGCCAAAAGATACTAACAACGAGATAAAAATGCAACTGAAGCATTTGTAAAAGGTATAAAAGAAAGAGAAGAGGGAAAATAAAATGGCAAACAGAAATAAATATATTGGATTAGAAAATTATGATATTCCAGAGAGCGAAAGAGATTACTATGTTTATTTTGGAGTGATTGATGCAGATGGAGAAGAGTACGGATTTTATACTAACAGAGCCTTAGAGGGGATGTTTTATTGGAGTGATGAGCGAGGGATTTATGTACAAACAGAAGGAACGTGTCAGTTTGATATGGGAAGAACAAAAACTGTAGGTAGAAATAGACTTAAGGCATATATGAATTATTGGAAGGAGAATAGGTAGAAAGAGATGGAAGAGCATTTTAATATGGAAAAGATTTTCACAAGTGAACTTAGTGGATGGGATGAATCAGCAGACAGGGTTCACATTTACGAGTTTAAAAGTGAAGAGGACTATAAAGCAGCTTGCAATATGCCTGGTTGGAAAATAGTAGAAGAGCTGGGCTATAGAGATACACAGCCATATTGCCCTGGTGGACAATATGAACGGTATAGCGGTGAATTTTGTGGAAAACACTTTATAGTTACAGAAACAGTTGCACTGGATGTATAGGAAGGAGAATAGATAAAATGGCAAACAAATTAAATGCATTTACAATCAGTCAAGATTATACATTAGAGGATATGGAAAGAGACTTGACAAGTATTGAAGAGTGGGATATTGAAGATTGTAATGAAGTGATAAAGGATTATAAAACACAATATCCTAGTGAGGATTGGACAGCGGAAAATTGGAAGGATTTTATAAATAATTATCAATGGTAGACACTGTAGAAAAAATAAATATGGATTAATTAACACAGGCTATCACAATATAAAGTGGTGGCCTTTTTCATGGGAAAATATAATCAGATGGAGGAAGAAAATAAACATGAATATTAACAGAATAATCAATCACGGAGAACAACTATCCAAAGAAGACAAGGCTTACATCAAAAATTACAAATTTGAAATATACTGGAATGACAGCACAAGTAAACACTGGACTTTCGATATTGTTCTTCCGTCAGGGAGATTTTTGGAAGATATAGCATTCAACACGGATTTAACTGTAAAAGAGGCGTATGTATATTAGGGAAAATAAAGGAGGAAAAGTCATGGGATACAAAAAGCAAGACTACTACAAGTTACAAAGTGGAAATAGAACAGGAGCTGAAAAATGGGAAAAGTCACAAGGAATTTTTTGGGAGCATGAGGGGTTTGATTTGTTTCTGGAAAAAGTAGAAGGTTCTTATAAAATCACAGAAGGAAGAACAGGGTTGTTGGTGGTTAGTGATATCTGGAAGACTCTTACAAGCGTTGCAAAAGCCAAAGAAGATTTTGCTATCACATTAGAAAAGTGGGGTGGGGTTGAAGAGTTAAAGGCTAGGTTGGATGATTGTGTGAGAAGGCGTGGGTTGAGTCCTCTGTATCAAAATGAGAAACAGGAAAATGTGGCATAATGTTATATTTAGAAAGTGTTTCTAATTGGGAAAATTGAATAGCAGAACCCATAAACCTCTCACATTTACAGTGTGGGATTTGCTATGGGAATCTTTAAGAAAAGAATACACAATAATCATTGACAAGTAATTAGAAGAAACGGTATAGTAAGACAATCTATCAGGGAAATTTATGGAGGATATTAAAATGGGTGGTGGAGTTTTGTTATTAATTATTATATTAATCGTGTGGGCTATAACATCTGCTAAGGAAAATATTGAGGCAGCACAGTTTAGAGAAGATACCAAGGGGATGTCTCATGATGAGATGATGTGGCATTCTCACAGAAGATATATGGCAAAACAGGGAGTTGATGTTGGGTCATATCAAAAACACAAAGCCTTTTTGGAGAAACAAGAAAAAGAAGAAGATGAGAGAACAAGAAGAGAAATTGAAAGACAACTCGAAGAGCATAAGAAAAAAATAGGATTTAAACTATAATCAACAAAAGAATCTTTGTAATAAAGGTTCTTTTTTTCAATGTGAAAGGAAATGAAGTAAATGAAAAAGGCAGAAATAGAAAAGGTGTTGACTAATGAAATTGAGGATACTACTATAACCCTAGAACAATATGATTGGCCAGAGGAAATACCTTCAGGGCTTTCAAAGAGTATCAACAATAGGATAGAAAATTATGGGAAAGAAATATATAACCTTGCTTATGAGGTGGGGTTTAAAGAAGGACTAGAAAGAGCATTGACTGTGATAACAAACGAGCTGAAGAGTAAGGGAATATGCGTTAAGGAAATAATGGAAACGGAGGAAGCATAAATGGGAAGTCAAGCATTACAAATACAAACAAATGTTGTGCCATTTACTGTAATCAAAAACGAAAAAAAGAAGAGGAAAGAAATGGCAAACCAGCAAAGTCAATCTGGAGATAAAAAGAAGCAGGGTTCTAGCCTAGTCTATCCAATAAAGGACTTAGCAGAACTACAGCTATTCCTTAATCACCTTAAGACTGAAGCTGAAGATATGAGCAAGTTGGAATATGATTCTTTCATATCTGCTAGAAATTATCTGCTAGTTATGATAGGATTAAATTCAGCATATAGAATCAGTGATATCATATCTCTGAAGTGGAAAGATGTCTTTGATAAAAAGGGTGACTTTAAAGAGGTTAATATTCAAGAGAAAAAAACAAAAAAGTATCGTGAGTTCTACCTGAACGATATGATTAAAATGGCTATTGCAATATACTTGAGGAATAAGAATGTACAGAACTACCTGGAGAAAGTCACAGGTTCAAGACAACCAAATCTAAATGATTATATTTTTGTAACAAAGAGAAGCAATGAAAGTAAGCATATTAATTCAAACACAGCTAGGTTGATGCTTAAGGAAATTGCTGATAAGGTTGGAATTAAAGCCAACATAGGAACGCATACCTTAAGAAAGACGTTCGTGTATCATACGCTTAAGAACAATCCAACCTCATTGCCAATGCTAATGGAGTGTTTAAATCATAGCAGTGAAGCAATGACATTGCGCTATGCAACTATTACAGGTGACGAAGTGAATAAGCTGTATGATGGGATTGGAGAAATGTACAGTAAGATGATTGGAGGGTGAGATGGGTAGTGACATCTTAGCCAAATTATAGTATAATAAACATTGTAGAAAGGATTGATATTATGCAGTTTATTGAGTTCACAGTTGAGGAAACGTCAAGATTTGAAAGCGGCGGTGAGTATGATTTTGATTGGACTAGAAGGTCAAGTCAAATTAGTATTGTTGTTGGAAATATCAAAGACGGAAATATAGCTGGTCTAGTTGAGTTTGAAAGGCAACCGAGAAGTTTGTGTAACTATATGTGGCTTATTGAAGTTTCGCAAGGTTATAGAGGTGGCTCTGTAGCAGGTGAGCTACTTGCCTATGTAGGAAGAGATTCTTTGCAACAAGGATTTGATGGATTTTTCTTTTTTGAATCGAAATCTAGTTTGTATGAATACTATCAAATCAAATACGGAGCGAAACCCTTAGATGGCAGACGATTGTTTTTTAACAAAGAAGCCACCGAGAATCTTATATCACGTTATTTGTCGGAGGTGTAAATATGGAAACTTTAAATGAACAAATCAGAAGAGAGTATGGAAAATCCAAAGAGCATGGAAGTCGCTTTGACTCAGAGCGTGAAAGAGAAGAGATGTTAAATAGCCAAGCTGCATGGATGAGAGTAGCGGTAAAGAGAAAAAGAGGTTTATCTCAAAGAGAAGAGATGAGCATAAACATCTAAACAACCAAAGAAAACCGTTTTAAGCGTTTTTAACCTGTTAGGCTATGCCTGATAGGTTAATTTACTTAGAGGGGTAAGGATATTCATTTTATGATGTGTGAGGCAATGGTATGTTCACACAAGCCTTAAACATAATTCTTGCGACACGAATGCACAGCATGGGATTGCACGAAAAATTATTGACAATGCAAATAAATAGTGATACAATAGTGGCACATAATACAGGAAGGATGTGATATATATGGCTCAAACAAATCTAAATATACGCATGGATGAGGATTTAAAAGCTGAATTTGATACTCTGTGTGATGAGCTAGGCTTGACAATGACAACAGCAATTAATGTTTTTGTGAAAACATTTGTTAGAAAACAAGGTATGCCTTTTGATGTTGCTGTAGACCCATTTTATTCAGAGCAAAATATGAAGAGGCTTAGTGCGGTCATTGAGGACATTAAGGCAGGGAGAAATATGACTGTACATGAGTTAATTGAGGTGGATGATGATTAAGGCGTGGCATGAAATCGCATGGGATGATTACCTTTATTGGCAAACACAGGACAAGAAGACATTAAAAAAGAATCAATAAGCTAATAGAAGACATAGAGAGAAATGGATATAATTGTATAGGAAAACCTGAACCGTTAAGGCATGAATGGGCTGGGTTTTGGAGTGTGAGAATTGATGAAACAAATCGAATTGTTTTTCGCATAAAGAATGATATCTTGGAAATTGCTCAATGTGGCTCTCATTATAGAGACAAATAGAAAATTAAATATAGTGTAAGTATAAACGAAAAGAAATCTCAATAGCGAGGTTTCTTTTTTTGTTGCAAAAAAGCGACAATATAATAATAACAAACAAAAATAAGAAGGAGAAAAATTATGAATGATTTAAAAACAAACGAAGTAGAAGTAAAGGTAAGTGAAAATGAGGAAGTTGTTATGGTAAACAGAAAGACAATTGACAAGATGAGAAATGCTGGAATAATTGCAGTAGCATTTTTAGCGGTGGTAGTGTTTGCGTTTTGGTTTAATGAAAGACCCTCAGGTAATGAGGGTGGCATTTCAGCACATAATAATTCATCCACCTCTTCAGAAGCTGAAAGTGTTGACCTTGATGAGATGAGTACAGAAGAGTTGATTGCATTTGGACAGGAATTGCTTGATGATTTAAGGCTAATAGAAGATACAATTCAAACAGACCTTCACAACAGATTTGTTATTAGAGATGAGCCTCTTTTTGTTTCTGTTGATTGCTACTACATGGAAAGCTGGTTTCAGATTGATTTTGTGCTCACTGATAGCTTAGTCAAGGATATTATAATAGGAGCACTGTCAAAAAACTGTCCGATAGCAATAGAAGGATGGTTATATCTAATTGAATTCAGTGTTTCCATAGCATCTAGCTATGAGGATATATTAGGAACAACAGTCTATGTAGACTACTTTACCACTGATGGAGAATCAGTACTTAGTTTAGGAAGCAGAGTAATAATACAAGACATATTACATGACTTATGGTAGGAGAAATAGGAGAATGATAATTAGCAGGGATAATATGAGAGTTATAAAGAGAGTGGCAAGGCTTATAGTAATTAAGTCTTGTCCTCTCATAGCATTAGCTAGTTTAATATTGCTAATTGGTGCAATGAACAGCTTTGAAATTGGAGAATTAACGATTTCGGATTTTGTTACTCAAGCAGTAGTGCTTCTTGTGCTATTTGCTTTTGGAATGAGTAATTTAGAAAGGAACTAATAAAGTAATACGAGGAACTAATAAAGTAATCTAGAAAAAAAGTAACAAAAGGGTGGGGTTAAAGAAAATGGATAGTTACAAAGAGTTGGCAGGAGAAATAGTATGCCAAGCCATAGTGGATTATGAAAAGAATCTAGGTAAAATAAAAAAGTTGACAAAAAGAATAAAGGATAGTAAGGAGAGTAAAATTAAAATACTTAATGAGTACCGTAACGCCAGGGAGATGGTTGATGATTGTGAAAAGTTCTTTCATGGAGATTGGATAAAATCCTTGACTGACATAAATCCAATCATAATCATGGAAAAGGTACAAGCATTAGTTGATAGGGGTGAAGTAACAAATGTAAGAAGTATGGGAACGGAAGAGAGAAAAGGAAAAGAGAAATCAGCAGATATAGAAGAGTCAGATGAGTGGTTTATGGAACTAAATAGTGCGTGAAATAGGATTGGATTTCGGAATAAGTGGGATAGAACGAATCTTTAGATAGTAATACGAAACATGCTATTGACATATCTGATTCTTTGTACTATATTATGCTGAATAGGAGGCTGGAAAATATGTATGATAGAATGGGATATAAGCAATTGTATTTAGATTCGCTAACCAAAGATGGTAGAAAAGACATTGACTTCTTCTTTAATAATATTGCAGAAATAGAAGAAAAAATAGGAAAAGACATTGTGGAGATGGATGATGTGGAATTGTTTGAGTTTTTGGAAAAATTAAGATGGAGTACACCACGAGAATTATCTAGAAAAAAAGGTTATATAAGCAAATACTTTTTATTTCACAGCAATCCTCTTTTTGCGAAGTATGACTTGGCAGAGTTGAGGGCAATTTGTTTATTTACAGGAGACTTTGTTTTTAGTTACAAAGAAATAAAGGAGATGGAACGGATTATCAACGAACGTGAGAATGGATGGTATTACAATGCAATTATGTTTTGCGCTTTTTATGGATTCGACATAAATCAAGATGGTGATTATTGGAAGTTAAGGATATGCAATATTGATTTTGATGAACAATTAATAAAATTTGACTATGGCAGAGTTATTAATATGGAGAATAAACCTGAACTGTCTTACTACCTTAAAAAAGTAATTGAACATAAATGCGAATATTCAAAGTCGAACTCAGTAAAAAGATATATTGGAGCCAATGCGGATTCTGTATTTAAAGTTGCAGACGGAGGACGCATAGCTAACGTATCAAATGCCTTTCATAGGGCTATTTGCGATGGTGCAATGAGGGTAATTAAAGAGATGGCTTTAGTGGAGAAGTTTGGTATGAGAAAAATATCAAATAGCGGATTGCTACACGAAATGAAAAAAAGAATAGAAGGCTCAGGGCAAAGCGCAGCAAAATACTTAAATAACCAAAAAAACCACCAAGAGCTTAACAGAATAATCGCTGAGTTTGGAAAGGCCATTCGTGTGCCACAATTCAAATTTCTACTAAAAAACTATTTACAACTTATTGATGAAGAATAAGTCTAGAAAAAAAAGGAAACACAAATGTTTAATTGAGATTGTCAGTCAGCTATGAAAAAAACATCAGTACAAGAATTATGTTTTTCCGCAAGAACAAAGGAGAGATTGTAATGAAAAAATGCTGTGATAACGCAACAAGCTACCATGAGTTTGTAGAGGCTTTGGAGGAATTAATTGTAAATACGAAGCCTAAAACATGGAGAAGAAAGATTCATATTAATGATAGGAGGTGCAGCCAGGATACGAAGGTGTCTATTATTGATGACAAAATATATCTGGAAGAGTCGAATAGAAATAGGATTGTAATAACACAAAGTAATTGCGTAATGTGTTGGTTGATTGACAGAATTTCATTAGTGGAATTAATAATTACAACGAAAGATAACATCAAAGCATCAATTATCTTCCTTGAAAAATCTGATAATTTCGGGGGGGGGGGGTAAAAAATTTTGACTATTAAATAGTATTGCGAGACACGACAGAGCACTATCAAAAAGGTTAAATGGGAGCTAGTTGATGAATGGATAAGATAAATTGCGAAGAGCATTATGCAATGACTGTATGCTTTGATATGACAAAAGATATTAAAGAGGCATTTGAAGCAGTGAAAAACCAACCAGACAAATATTGTATTCTAATAGATGGGATTGGAAATTTATGTGTTTGGAGCAGAGCTGAAAAAAAACGCATCAAGGCACTTTGGAGAGTTTATGAAAGCAAGGGGTTAATGCCGTTATTGGCATTGGCAAACTATATTAATTTTCCTGTGTATAAAACTAAATATGTTGTTACAAAAAATGGATTAGTAGAAAATAGAAAATCGATGGAAAGGAAGTGAATCAAATAGTAGGGTATATAATATCTAATGGTAGTGTAGGAATTGAAATCAATGGCAATAACAAGCCAGTTGTTACCAGCATTAATAATTGCAGTATATTCGAACAGATGGAAATTGCAAATAATATACTTGATACTCTTCCAGATAAAATTAAAGACGAAACTCTGAAGGTTGTTAAAGCAATCGGCACAACAAGAGAAGTAACTAATAGAGTGGACAAGTGGAGAGAAAAAGCCAGAGAGATTGAAGTAATGTCTAAAGAGGCTATTAGGCGTAGCAATGAGCTGAAACATGAATTGTCAAGGGTAGATTTGGAACTTGAAAATGTAAAACATGAAATAGAAATGAGTAAAAACAAGGATATGCACAAAGGATGGGTGTTATATGCAAAGCAAAGAGAGTTATTAAGAAATAGAAGAGAAATAAAAGATGAGTTCAGTGTGTTACAAATTATGCTTGGAGTAACCATGAATAACATTGCAAAGAATGGCTCATCTGTAGAAAAGGCAATATCTAAAATGGAAAAAAGGAAGTATGTATACAGATAAAGGAGGAGCGGAATGAATGTAATAAAAAGAACAAAAGAACTTATGGACTTGGATGAAATAATCATCAGTGAAAAATTCAAAGAGACACCGCCAAAGCTAGAGAAGATGATAAGGTGTGATGCCGAATACAGGTTTAATAAAAAGATGGATAGGGATATAGTTGTTGATGAAAACAATGTCCTCATAGATGGATACGTATTGTATAAGGTATTAAAAAGCCATGGTGTTGATGATGTAGAGGTTATTCGAGAAGTAAATGAAGTAGTAGATGAATCCTATAGAGACATACCAACTATATATGTATATGGAATGCATCCTGAAGAGGGTGAGCTGGGAAAAGAGCGTGTATGGAGAGTTCCACATGGGCTTACTCGCATTATAAGATACGCCCCTGGTAGGCAGGTTCGTGTAAATACGAAGAAAGGGGTGAGTATTATTACAATTACCAAAATAGAGTTTAGTTGTACTTGTCCTCTTCCAAAAGGAGTATACGTAAACACTATAATACACTGATGTAGTAAAGCAAAAACAAAAAGAAATAAAAAAGTTTCAAAAGACATAAAAAAGGGTTGACAAACTATGTTTGATATGATATTATACAAACAGTTAGAAAAATCAGCACCTAGAAAACTAAATAAAACAAGTATGTCCATATGGACTAGTAATTACACTTGAAGCAAAGGTTTGTAATACATGATGGACTTTTGCAAGAGCATATTCTTAGTAACACCTAATTTTTTTCAAATAACACAAGGTTTTGATTAATAGAACTTGTACCACGTGTGGGTCAGCGTAAGTTAATTCAAAGTTACTAAGAATATGCTATCTATCTAAGATGTGCTGCCATGTCAAGGCAATTAAAGCACGCTCACGTCAAGAGCAGGTCATATCAGACCGAAAATTCCAAAAAATTATATTTTTTAAGTCGCACTATTCTTGTGTGCAAAAGTGATTTTTATAAATCGAAATGAAAGCTACAATTTTATATCTATATTTTAATGTTATTGTCTGAGGTCACAGATTTCTTAGCGGAAACTATTAATCAGGGAAATAATGTAAAGAAGAAATCAGAGGGGAGTATTTTGAAAGATATAAGAATATTTAGAAACAATGAGTTTGGAGAAGTCAGAACGTTATACAAAGACAATGAATTTTATTTTGTAGGAAAAGATGTTGCTAAAGCACTAGGCTACGCCAAGCCAGAGAATGCAATTTCAAATCATGTATACGAAGAGGATAAAACCACTACCCTGATTCAGGGTACAGGTTCTAACTACAAAAGTAAAGCTGTCATCATCAACGAGTCAGGTCTTTACGCATTAGTATTTAGTAGCAAACTTGAATCAGCTAAAAAATTTAAACGCTGGGTAACATCTGAGGTTCTTCCTCAAATAAGAAAGACTGGTGGATACATACCATTCTCAGACGAAGATACCGACATGCAAATTATGGCCAGAGCACATTTAATTATGCTGGAGTCATTAAAGCTTAAGGATGAGCTATTAGAATCCAAGGATAAGCAATTAAAATTACAAGAGCCATTTGTAGAGTATGCAAAGATTGTAACAAAAAGTGCTGATGCTATTAGCATGAATAAACTTGCTAAACTATTACATGACGAAGGTATCAACATGGGTAGAAATAAACTAATGGCATGGATGAGGGCAGAGAAAATTCTCATGTCATGCAATACACCATATCAAAAGTATATGTCTAAAGGGTACTTTGAGGTGAATAACGTTACTAAAAATACAGCTTATGGACAGAAGGTTTATCCAACCACTTACGTAACTGGTAAGGGGCAAATCTATATAACAGAACAATTAAGAAAGGCGGTGGGATAAAACAGAAATGAATTCAAAAATGTATGAGCTTAACGCAACCTACGACATTGATTATTTGCGTTGTTAAATTAATCGTGGAACAAATTAAATTAATCATACTACTACCTCCTTTCAGACAACACGCTATTATCATAGTTTGCAATAGGGTTGCTGAAAATAATAGTAAATCAATGTCGTTTAGCAGATTGGTGCAGAGGTGTAGAGACTGCGTTAAACTCATACAAAATTGAATACTTGACAACAATGTGTGCTTTTCGCAATTGCCGACACTGACCAAATGAGATGCTAGGTTTATAAAATGTGAAAGCATCATACAATCACCTCCTTCCCAGCAATTGAGAGCTACTGAGAGCATAATTGTGGATATCGCTAGAAAGAAAAATGTACCAATGTCAGCATCGGCAACTATCAAAGACAGACTGCGAAAAGCACACATTGTTGTCAAGTTTATCACAAAGATATTTTATGTCAATAAAAAACGAATAGATAGAATGGAGAAAGAATTGGGAGAATTATTTGAAACTGAAGATATAGAAATAAAAGATATGGCAAGAGAGAATAAAAGAAAAAAAGCTAAATTATCTTTAGTGCCTAGCTCTGTATTATATGCAATTGCAAAAGTACTTAACTATGGCAATCAGAAGTATAAGGTAGAAAATTCCTGGAAGCATGGAGATATTAAGCATTACAGAGATGCAATGTATAGGCATTGGTTGGCATACATAGATAATCCAAGTGGATTGGATGAGAGTGGATGCACACATTTAGAACACGTTGCAGCGAATGTTGCGATTTTGGTTGAGTTAGAGAAGAGAGATAAAAAATATGAAGAAAAGCAGTGAGAGGACTATCGAAATTACAATATCATATTATGGAGCAAATAAGACAAGAATGCACACTTTTAGCAAAAAAGGTTTTTGGAGAAGAGCATTGTGCCGTCATGATTATTACGTATATGTAAACGCAAAAGAATGTGTTGACTCATATAAACATATACCGTATTTTTGTTTGAAATGTGGAAAAGAGAGTTGGGATAAAAGATGTTCCGATAGAGTTGTTAGTGCATATAGAGAATACTGCACTAAAACCCATGATTCTGTTGGTTGCAGCAATAATGAGGACATAGGCTCAATAGATGGATGTGAACTAGGTAATTGGGCTAGAGATGCAGGTTTATGGAATTGTTATGACACAATATGTTTGAACATGCCTAAATTTATAGAAATAATATATAGGCACAGAATGGATGAGTACAAAAAAAAGGAGCAAGTATAGAAATGAAATATAAACCAGGAGATAAAGTTAAAATTAGAAATGATTTACAAGCTGGAAAACATTATGACTTAATCGAATGTTGTAAACCTATGGAAGAATATAGGGGTAGAGTGGTAACAATATCAGATATTACAGAGGTAAATGTATTGTACAGTTCGGAAGTATATATAACAAAAGTATACACAATAAAAGAGGACGAAGGACATTTTTCCTATGGTGAATGTATGTTAAAACCAATAGACAAAAGTGATGAGTAATGTACCAGTAACTCTACAAAAATCAGACATTAAAAATAATTTAGAATAAGTAAACCAATTAAAGTAAAGCCTGAGTAAGTCAACGAATAATAGAAAATCTGACGTTATCGCACAACATGGTCAAAACCTTGTGGCGGCCATACTCGAAAAATAATCAAGGGCGCATCCTAGGGAGTGTACGAACTAAATCTCTCGACCAAGAACTGTCGGAAAAATAGGATGTAGTTATATTAGAATAAGAGAGCATTTGGGTTTTACAATTTGAAAAGCGGATATGGTGTGATGTTCCGCTTTAATAAAAAAAAGGAAAATAAGAATAGGATTTTAATAGAAAGGAAAGTGAAAGAGGTAGATATGGAAGAGAAAAAGTTTATGGTTGGTGACACTGTGGTGGCACAAACAGACGTAGGGCAAGAATACAGTGGGAGAATATTTGGGGTTGTGACAGAGGCAGAAAAAGCATATAGCTATGGCAATTGTATAACAGTTGATTTTGGCGACAAATTTCCTTGTCCACAAATAGTGAGTGTAGAAGGCGTAGAAAAAGTGGATACAAAAAGGAATGTGAGCCACAAAGATTTACAAAAATTCCTTGGTGAGCTTTGCAGTGAGTCAGATAATTGTAAGAAGTGTCCTATTAATGCTCTTAACTATTGGACGTGTAATCCTGTACGCATAGCTATGGAAATGGAAAGATATGGACAGATTATTGCAAAACTTCATGAACTCAAAGCCCAGAAAGAGCAGGAAGAGAAACACTTTTTCAAGTCAGGAGATATTGCAATAGACACAAGAGATGGTGAGCTTGTGATGGCAGTTGAAGAGCTTACTGATGCTAAAAGAAAAGGAGAAAGAAGCTTTGCATGGTTAAATAATAGAGGACGTAAGTTAGGATACAAACTCGTGTGCAAAGCTGAAGATAGAGTAGATAGGGCTAAACAGGATTAGGAGAAAAAGATGAGGCCAGATTGTATGCCAGTAGAATGTCTCTTCTTTGACGGAGAGGATGGAGAGCGCAGAGAACTAAAGCCAATAAACGAAGTTGAGATTATAGCAGATAATTTTAAGAGTGAGGATATGTTTATACCATCTTTTAAGCCTTATGAATTTGATTGCACTGTTGACAGGAAGACTATGAGGGAACTCTTAAATATATTTTATGGGTCAAACAACAGTCGTAGGTTTAGAGGGTTGTCAGTACGAAGAGGAAGAGGAAACTGGAGAAAACTATGATTATAGAGATAAAGGCAGAAAGAAAAGTTTTTTATACGAGGAGACTAATAGATGAATAATGAACAATGGTTAACAGATGGAAAGTGTGAATTATGTAGAAGGCAGAAGTATTGTAGTAAACCATGTAGGGTTAATAAGATTGCCAGAATGGAATTAGCGAAAGAGATGATGCTTGATGCATATAAAGAAAAAATATTAGAAAAAACAACGGAAGAGATGAAAAAGATAAAAGTAGATGACGAGCTTGATGACTAACAGGCAAGCTGCCAACAAACTAAATGTCATAAAGGGAAAATACAAGAGATATATTTCTGAAAGTGAAACAGAGGCTTTAGGAATAGCAATAAAGGTTTTATTAATTGAAAAGAATGAAAATGAAATAAGTGGGAAGAATGTAGAAAAGATTATGAAGCCAAGGGAGAGATGAGAATGGAGATTTTAGTATATGTGATGCTTGTAGTGGTATGTGTGCTAGTTGTATTAGTGGCATGGCTACTTGTAGAAAGAGATACAATGTGGAAGGAAATAGGGCATTTAGAAAGAGAAATATATTTGACGGTTGGAGTATACAAAACAGCGATAGAAAAAGCTAAAGAAAAAGTTGACAAAATTATGAATAGAAAGACTGAAAGAAGGAATAGGTAATCGCTTATGAGTAATGTAGAGACAAGAGGGAATGAATCTAACATTAGCAGGACAGAAAATCGAGCATTAGGATACAAGACGACTGGAAAAGAATTAGTTGATTTTAACTTTCAAGTTGGCTCAATGAGAAAAATGAGCAAAAGGAAAATCATTAGTAAATTTGAAAGAGTTTATAATGAAGACAGGTTGCTTGCCATCAAGTGGCTCTTCTATGCTAGAGATATTAAGAATGGAATGGGTGAAAGAAGATTGTTTCGCATTTGCCTGGAGTGGCTTGGAAACAAACATCCAGATATGGCAAGGATGATATATCCTCTTGTGCCAGAGTTTGGCAGATGGGATGACTTGCTAGTGCTGCTTGATACGCAGTTGGAAAGTGAGGTTGCGGAGTATCTTGCAAGGATTGTATCAGATGATGAAATGTCGTATGAGAGAATTGGAAGAATGTCTTTATTAAGCAAGTGGCTTCCAAGTGAGAATTCAAGTTCAAAAAAAGCAAAAAGATATGCGAAGAAAATTGTAGCTGGAATGTACGGTGGCAACTGCAATGAATCTATGAAAGCATATAGGCACAAACTAGCGAAACTTCGTGATTTATTGGACATAGTGGAAAGAAGGATGAGTGCCAAGCAATTTAATCAAATTGACTATGCTAAAGTGCCATCAAGAGCAAATTTGATTTATAGTAATGCTTTTTTGAGAAATGACAGAGAGAGGCGACAGTTTTACCTTGATGCATTAGCAAGGGGTGACGTAGAAATAAAGGCAGATACTCTATTTCCACACGACATAGTTCACAGATATATGAGTTATGGATTGGAAACTTGGAGTAAAGCAATTAAGAAATACGATGCTACTCTAGAACAGCTGTGGAAAGCATTGCCAAATTTTGTAAAAGACAATGGGAATACAATATGTGTTGCTGATGGTTCAGGAAGTATGTTGAGAAAAATACATGGCACTAATATAACCCTGTTATCTGTGGCTAATGCTTTAGCAATATACTTTTCAGAAAGATGCAGTGGGGAGTTTAAAAATAAATATATCACCTTCAGCAGAAAGCCTGAAATAGTTGACTTTGGTAACGCAAGATTTTTAAAGCAAAAGTTAGATATAGCTCACGCTTACAACCAAGCAGAGAGCACTAATATAGAAGCAGTTTTTAAATTGATACTTGACACAGCCATTGCTGCGAACATGAGCCAAGAAGATATGCCTGACAACATATTAATTTTAAGCGACATGGAGTTTGATAAGGGTATTAATGGCAGAAAAGATAAAAAGCTGTTTGCTGAAATATCAGAAAGTTATCAAGAGGCTGGATATAAACTTCCAAGGCTGGTGTTTTGGAATATCTACAGTAGAACAAAAACTATACCAGTTATAGAAAATGAGCTAGGGGTATCTTTAATAAGTGGATTTAGCCCTGCTGCATTGAGGTTGGCTTTGGGTGACAGATTAGACCCATATGAGAGCTTGGTAAATGAATTGAATTCAGAGAGATATAGAATTATTGGATGGTCTATAAGGTTGTAGAAGTGCTATTAATTTGAAAGAGTAATCATTAAAGCCTTGCAAGGTAATTATTTTTCAAAATTGTAGACGTATGATTTTGTTGCAGTATAGATGATTAAATCAGCTTATTGTAAAACATAGAAGAATAGAGTATAGAAAGGATGTTAAGTGTTGCAACCGTAAGAGATATCTGCTTTCTGATACGAAATATTGAGATACATGGGGAGTAAGAATCGGATAGCTAAATATATTGTTCCGATTATAGAGGAAAGAATTGAGAAGTATAAACCATCTGCATATATAGAGCCATTTGTAGGTGGAGCGAATGTAATTGATAAAGTTAATCATAATAAGAAGATAGGCTCTGACAATAATAAATACTTAATTGCTTTGCTACAAAACCTAGATAAGATTGAGAGTTTGCCAAGTGAGGTAACAAAGGAACATTACGATGATGTAAGAGAATCATATAAGCAAAGCGATAGTAGGTATGAGGATTGGTATATAGGTGCAATTGGTTTCTTGTCTAGTAGGAGTGGGAGATTTTTTGACGGAGGGTATGCATTATACAGTGGAGAGAATAGCAAGGGTGAGCCGAGAAGTTACTATGACGAAACCAAAAGAAACTTGCTTGCACAAAGACCTAATGTAAAAGGCGTTGTATTTCTATATGCCGATTATTCTAAGTATGAGCCAGGCCAGATAAAGGGATGCATGTTTTATTGTGATATTCCTTATGCAAATACAAAGAAATATTTAACTAGCAAAGATTTTAACTATGACAAGTTTTGGAATTGGGCTAGAGAGATGAGTAAAAACAATGTTGTTCTTGTAAGTGAACAAGTGGCACCACCTGATTGGGAGTGTATATGGGAGATGGAAGTGTCCAGGTCAATGAATTATGTCAGAGCAACGAAAGCAACAGAAAAATTGTTTGAGTATAGAGGGGAGTGATGAAGATAGGGAATAGCAGTAAACCAAAGTTAAGTTTGATTGAGCTTTTCTCTGGTTGAGCATTGGCAGTCAGATAAGAGGAATAAACACCACAGAGTTGTTTGATTGTGAGTTAATAGCAACATCAGAAATAGATAAGGAAGCTGTTTTAAGCTACGCAGCCATCCATTGTGGGTTAACAGAAGAAAGAATAGATAAGTTTGCTCACTTATGTCCATCTGATGAAGAAATGCGTAGGGTTCTAATTGAGAAAAACGTCGGGTTGGACTTGAAAAAAGGCACGAATTCCGTCGCAAGAATGAAAGGTAGGAAACTACAAAGATATTGGATGGCAGATAAGGTATCAAAAAATCTTGGGGATATTAGCAAGGTAGAGGAGTTACCTTATGCAGATTGTTGGACATATAGCTTTCCTTGTCAGTCGATTTCCGTTAGTGGCCGACAAGAAGGGATTGTAAAAGGGGAAACAAGAAGTGGATTGGTATATGAAGTATTTAGATTATTGAATAAAGCTAAAGAAAACAATAACCCCCCCAATACCTACTTATGGAGAATGTTAAGAATCTGGTTGGCTCAAAATTCATAGAGGACTTTAATAACTTCTTACTTATCCTTGATGAGATAGGCTATAACAACTACTGGACAGTAATGAATGCTAAAAACTGTGGTGTCGCTCAAAATCGTGAAAGAGTTTTCTGTATGAGTATTAGGAAAGATATAGATAGAGAATGCTATACATTTCCAAAGCCATTCGACACAGGTATTAGATTGAAGGATGTTCTCGAAGATAGAGTAGATGAGAAATATTATCTTCCACAAGAAAGAGTTGAAATACTACTAAGTAGAATGCCAGAAAATAAACTAAACAGCCTCTTATATGATATGAGTGATGCAGGTAGAGATGGTGGCAAAAGAGGAGGGCAGGGCTTTACAGACTATGCACCAGCCCTTAGAGCCAGAGATTACAAAGAGCCAAGATATATTAATGATTGTTGAGGAGGGGTAGAAAGTTAAAATTAATGAGTAAATGTGAACCAAGGGTAAAACAAATAGGCAATCATATTACAACTGGTAATTTTAATAATCCACAAAGGGGTAGAGTATATGATACTAGTGGAATTGCACCAGCGTGTAATTGTTGTGAAGGGGGGGCAGAGAGACACAGATTTTGGAATGTAATATGGAACAAATAGCAGTAGCAAGTAGAGGAAGAGATATAGAAAGTGGCAGAGAGCAAAAACTAGAGCCTAATTTAGATGGTGTAAGCAATAGCCTAACGACAGTGCAGAAAGATTCAATGATTTTAGAGGTTTTAGACAAACTAAAGCCACGCATTAGAAAGCTTACTCCAAAAGAATATATTCGTTTGATGGGATTTAAAGATGAAGACCACGATAAGTGCGTAGCTGTAGGTGTAAGCAATTCACAACTCTATAAGCAAGCAGGTAATTCAATAGTAACTAATTGTATATCATTAATATTTGAGCATTTGTATAAAGCACAGTATGACAGTGAATATAAATGTTTTGATGAAAGATTTTTAGAGGAGGAAATGAGGGTTTGATAAAAGAAGATAAGGCATATGGGGAGTTAAAGAACGCCTGGATAGGGTTGGCGGTAGGTTCAATTCTCAAAATACCAGTAATGCTGTATGTCGCATGGACAATAACAGTGTTGTGGGGATGGTTTGTTACAGAGTATTTCAACTCCCAGCCATTAACGTTAAGAGTGGTGATAGGGTTGCTGATTATATTTGCAATGATAAGTGGGAAACTGCCAGAAAGAGATATAAAGTATTCAGTTGGTAGCGTTTTTGTTGTCAACATGGGATATGTTATTTATACCACAACAGTTTTATTTATAGGATTTATATTTAACATCATTTTAGGTTAATCAGAAGCAAAAAGGGGAGTGATAAAACGTGACAAAGAATAAAATAGAAAAACTAGAGCCATGTCCTAGATGCAATGGAGAGGCAGAATGTAGGCTGGTTAGTATATCGAACAACATTATTAAAAACTACAGAGTTAGGTGTACCAAATGCGAATTGGGGAGCACCGAGGAAGCTGGAACTGAAGACACAATGCTATTTTCTGATAAGATAATCCGCATTGATGAAGCTAATATACGATTTGTATCAGGGTATAACAAGGCTGTGGAATGGTGGAATGATAGGACGTAGTGATTATAAAAGGACAATAGGAGGGTTGTAGAGATTAATGACATACAAAAAAAACTGGCAGAAGACTATCATAGGCTAATATACAAATGCATGACAAAGTTGAACATCCCAAAAAAGAGACAAGATGACTACTATGGTGTGGCTGCAATTGCCCTGTGTGAAGCATCTATTGAGTACACAAATAGTAATTTGAAAGAAAAGGTGTCGTTTGACAGATTCGCTAGGATAATTATTAAAAACCAAATCATAGATGAGTTTAGAAAAGAGAATGCCCTGAAAAGAAAATGCATTACAGTTGATATAGATGATGAAGAGATATCTGGAGATTTGATATTTACTAATAGTACATTGTACAGCATAGATATCGTAGAGCTGATAAGGCGATTATCTGAAAGAGAAGTGAAACTGTTATCTCTTTTAAATGAGGGATATACATGCAAAGAGATTGCAAAGATGTTTGGTTTGAGTGCATCAGGAATTTACGCACTAAGAAATCGGCTAGGAGAGAAAGCAAAAGAAGTAATGGGAGAGGTGAGCTAAGAATGATAACACATGAAATGACGAGATTCAAAAGTAATGGGAGGCAATATGTAGCTTCTTGGATACAAATTACAATATTAGGAAGAGTATTTATCTTCTCGCATAAAGTAGTTATGGTGTAACTTTAGGCACCAAATTTACAAGTGAATAAAAAGCTTGAAAATGAAACAAAAACAAGGGTCTATTATTTTTTTACCTTTTTTTGGGGAAAAATGGGTAAAAAGTATGAAAAAATAGAAAAAACACAAAAAAAAATTGAATAAAAACCAATACGAGAAAAGAAAGAACAAAGGGAGTATTAAATGGCAAAAACAAAAGAACCAAAAGCACTGTCAAGAGGGAGAGCAAATTTTAACTTGATAGGAAGAGTAAGAGTAAATGACAAAACATTTACCCTGGGGCAAACATACAACTCAGGCTGGACAGATAACCAAATGTATTTAGGAACAGATTGCGGTCAAGGCAATGTAGTATTCGCAGAGATGCGAGGTGGCTTTTTTCCAGACCGTGATACCCCTATAAAAGTATTTGAGAAAGAAAGAGACTCTGATGGCAAAAGCTCAATGATTGAAATTGCCTGGGAAGATAGGCTAGACGAAAGTTTATTGGATTCAGTAGCAGAGTCGTCTTTAATCACAGTAGGAGTTGAAAAAGATGTAAAAGGCAAAACGGTTTATAAAAAATTCCTTACAACTTACGATGCAGTTGAGTACTTAAGCGAGCATTTAGAAGATGGAGTTACTGTAAATATTAGGGGAAATCTGAAATACAGTATGTATGAGGACAACGTTTCAGTGAGAAAAGAAATTACCTCAATCGCCTTATCTAGAGTAGAAGAAGAGAGTGACTACAAAGCTGTATTTACACAGACAATCTTACTTGACGATAAGAGCGTTGGCAAAAAGGATTCAGATAAGAACACCATTGCTATTGAAGCCTATGTGGTTGACTATGTTGGCAATCCAAAGGTAGGCGATAAGAAAGTTGAAGTAAAAAAGAATGTTGTATTTCCTAAATCATTTGAACTGGAAATAACAGAAAACCCAGAAATCACAGCAAAAATGATTACTAGATTCTTCAAGGTGAAGAAAAAAGGAATGATTAATGAACTTACGGTTACAGGAAAACTTCATGAAGGTAGCTCTGTATTGAGTATTTCGATGGATGACCTTCCAGAAGATATTCAGGAGTTGATAGAAATGGGGTTGTACTCAGAAGAAGAGGCATCAGCCAAGTGTGCAACTAGTGGAAGTAGAGAAAGACGAATGATTATTGTAAAGCCCGAAATTCTACAGGTAGGACAAGGCGAAGATAGAAAGCCAGTTGTACAGTTTGAAGATGGGAAGTATGAAGGCTCTGATTTGATTTTCTACAAGCAAGCACTTTCTGAAGCAGGGGGAGTTGTAGAAGAAAAGCCGCCATGGGATGGTAATGAAGAGGGTGGAAACGACAAAGAAGATGATGAGTTCGAAAGAGTATTAGCAGGTTTATAGTTAGAAAGAATAGGGGAGATAATATAGATGGCATTTAAAAAAGCGACAAAAGTTAAATCAGCAGGTAAGTTTCTAGCATTTGGAACATTCGGCACAGGCAAAACGTGGTTCTCAGCTACATTTCCAAAAGTGGGTGTAATTGATAGTGAGGTAGGAACAACAAACTACATTGACGAAGATATAACTTTAAACAATGGCAAAACATATAATAATTATGTATTTGCAGACCCTACATCAGATTTATCAGAACTAGAAGAAAACCTTGATGCATTGATTGATGGTGAATATGATGGTCAAATTGAAACATTGGCAATTGATAGTGAAACCGCTTTCTTTAACGCAATGCAGGTAGCTGCTTTGGCAGTAGAAGAAAGAAGAGCCAGGAGAAAAGGTGGCGATGTTGACGACACAGGAATAAGTATTAAGCAGTGGGGCAGAGTTAAACTAATCAACTTAAAGCTACAACAATTAAAAATGGAATTGAGTGCAAAGGGTGTTCATATAGTATCTCTTGCACGAGAAAAAGAGTTAACAGAAGGTGATGGCGATAAGAGAAAAGTTGTTGGATATGCACCCGATGCCCAAAAGAAAATTGAACATGATTATGATGTAGTTCTTAGATTCATTACATCAGAAGATAAAAATGGCGAAGCAGAATACAAAGCCATTGTTCTTAAGGATAGAACCAATACATTTAAGAAGGGGGAAATAATTCTCAATCCAACTTATGACTTATGGAAGCCATTTTATGATAGAAGGAATGGATTAAGTAGTATTGAAGTTAACTATGCTAAAGACTTAGAAAAGTCAACAGAATCACTAATAGCCGAATCGGATAGAGCAGAAGAGCTAGCTGAAAAATTGATTGCAATAATGAAGAAGTGGAAAGAAGAGAATAAAACAGAAGAGTTAAAGAAGATTCTTACACTAAGCAAAGAAAAAGGTATCGACCTTAAGCCTTCAATGTTGAAATTGCAGACAGTAGAAGATTTAACAGAGTTAGTAGATTTTGCAGAGTTACAAGTGCAATAACTGGAAGTTCTAATTGGTGCTCAGAAGTTAATCTGAGCACCAGATAAAAAAGGTGACGAGTTGGAAAAACAAAAGAAAGAACCAAAAAATAAAGAGTGGATAGAGTTGTGTGAGTATGTAAAGAAAGAAATTTTACGCTATGACGATAATATGAAATTTCCCTCCTACTTAGCATTAAGGCTTCAAGGACTTAAAACAGGAAAGCACATTGCTAACAATAGGATTCAGAATCAGGCCAAGTATGATGACCGAACAATATTGTTCACTTTTAAAATATGCAAGCCCAAGATTCTTGATTACTTACACAAAAACGAAACAAAGATAAAAGATGAAAGACATAAGATAAATACAATAATGAAGTTTGTAGAGCAAGAAGTGAATGATGTATACATTAGGCTTCAGCAAGGTAAGAAGAAAGAAGAAAGTATCCACAGTAAATCATTTGAAAATCAGTTTAATGAGAGTGCTGAATATGTAAAAAAAGGAAAAGACATAAGCGAAAAATTAAAAGAAATATGGTGAGGTATTAGATGTCAGCTAAGACAAAAACAGATAAGAAATTAACTCCATATCAAGAAGAGTTTTTAAAGGCTGCAACAAAGGTAAAAGATTTTAAATTAGCTTGTGAGGCTAACATAGTCTCTATCATGTATAAAAATCCAGACCTTATGTACGATTACCAATTAAAGCTAGAAGACTTTACAGAAAACACATGGAAGGTTTATTGGAAGATAGCTCATGACATTGCTGTCAAAGAAAAGAAATCAAGCCTAGATGAAGTGACAGTTGGGCTGTATCTAGAAAAGCATGACAAGTTAAGACAAAAGTATGATGAGTATGGTGGATTTGAAACGATTGAGAAAGCTAAGTCTTATGTCAGTGTTAGCAATTTACCAGGGTATATCAATGAATTGCATAAGTGGAATACAGTATTGTTGCTACTGAAGCACAAGTTTCCTGTATATGACAGGCTGAGTGAGTTTGCAGATTCCTCTTTAGATGATATTTATGCTGAATATGAGGCCATGCTGAACCACATATTTATTAATGCAGAAGAGGATACGAAATCACATTCCATCGACCAGGGCATTGATGAGTTAATTGAAGAGCTTAATGAGGGAATGGCTGTGGGATTGCCTTATCACGATATGCCGAAACTAAACAAGGAAACTGGTGGCCAACTAACAGGCAACATTACTCTTATTGGTGGATTGTCGAACATGGGAAAGACGACATTTGCCAGAGGTGTAAGCATACCTTCTATTATCTCTAACGGAGAGAAGATTGTAATAATGCTTAACGAAGAATCCACGAAGAAATGGCAAAGGGAGTTGTTGGTTTGGGTTGCAAATAATGTCTATAAGTTTGATTTGCAGAAATTTACTGTAAGAGATGGTAAGTATTCCGATGAAACAAAGCAAACGCTTTACAAGTGTGCTACTTGGATAAAAGAAAAGGCTAAAGATAATACTATTACAATCATTCCAATGAAAAGGTATAGAACTGCCAAAGCAATAAAAGTAATAAAAAAATATGCCAGTCTGGGAGTCCGATATTTTATACTTGACACTTTCAAATCAGATTCTGGTAGCAGGTCTGACAGAATGTGGCTAGAGATGCAACAATCAATGGTTGATATATATGATTCGGTTAAGACTGATGGAGGCAAAGATATTCACATTATCATTACTTTCCAGCTAGCAAAGTCTTCAGCCAGACAGCGTTTTTATAGCCAAGATAATATTGGACAGGCTAAAAACATAATTGATGTTGCTAGTACATGCCTAATGATAAGAGATGTATTCGATGACGAATATACAGGGGAGAAAAATGCATTGAGCGTGTACAAATTTGATGGCAAGAATGGAAAGTCCAAAGTGCCAGTTACACTAAATAAAGATAAGAAGTACCAGTTAATTTTTATAGTTAAAAACAGAGAGGGTGCTGCTAACTCACATCAAATTGTAGTAGAGCATGACATGAGCAGAAATGTTTTGAAAGAAGTTGGCATAACATCAGTTCCAGTGGATTTCTAACAAGTAGGATAGGGGAGTATTTTATATATGGAAGAAACAAAAAGACTAACACCAATGAAAGCCATTAGGTTGAAATGCCTGGAGTGTTGTGCTGGGTCAGCTTATGAGGTGAAGGTGTGTGAAATAAAAGACTGTTCATTGCATAGATTTAGATTGGGTAAGAATCCAAACATAAGCAGAGTGATGACAGACGAAGAACGAGAGGCTTGTAGAGAAAGATTTGCAAAGGCTCGTGAAAAGAAAGTAGGCCAATGAAGGAATTAAAATAAATTGAAGAATAGGCGGTGATGGAGAATAGATGCAAGTGAATTAAAAGATTATATCATTGAGAATAATTGCATATTACAGATATTAGAATCGCTTAAGTGTCATTCCATCAAAGAGTATTCTACTGAATGGCGGTCAGCATTGCCAGGAGGCACAAATAAAACTGCTGTGTGTGTGAAAAAGAATAGTTTGTCAACAGCAATCAGAACGTCAGACACAAGTGAGATGGGTGATATTTACACACTTGTGATGAAGATAAAGGATGTGGCGTTTGGACAGGCGGTTAAGTATATCCATGAAGTATTAGGGCTGAAATATAGTAGATACAATAAACAGGTAAAAGAACCTAAGCAACAATGTCCACTAGATATATTTAGAAAAGTGAAGAAAAAGAAGTTCGTAATAAACCAGGACGAAATTCCTGTATATGATGAGAGGATTATTCGTGAGTATGTGCCCCTTCTTCACTTCAGCTGGGTTCGAGAGGGCGTAATGCCATTTACTGCAAAGCGTTTTAATGTGGGATTTTCACTAGACCGCCAGAGAATTGTTATTCCAGAACGCAAGTGGGATGGACAGGATAATGAGTACATTGGAATCACAGGAAGAACTGTTGTAGAAAACTACGAAATGCTAGACATTCCTAAATTTTATAAGTTATCGCAAACATATCCCAAGGCTATGAATGTCTATGGGTTGAATGAAAATTATAAGGCTATACAAAAGGCTGGGATTGTTACAGTATTAGAGGCTCAAAAATCAGTGCTAAAAAGGCACTCACGAAAAGATGAAACTTGTGTAAGCATAGGTGGTTGTGAGTTATCAGATGAGCAGGTAAGAATACTTATCTCTCTAAATGTAGATATTGTAATTGCTTATGACGAAGGGATTGATATAAACCATATCCGTGGGGAATGCGATAAGTTTTATTCAATAAGAAATGTGTCATATATGTTTGACAGGTGGGGCTTGATAAAAAAAGGGAGCAAAGACTCACCTGCCGATATGACAAATAAGATATGGGAGTTTATATATAAGCATAGAGTGGTGTATTGCGAAAAAGAACGAAAGGAATATAGAGATTGGCTAGAAAAACAAAGGAAGAATTAAATAAATTATGTGAAGAGTTGGGAGTTGATACGCTGTGGTCATGGAGTAGAATCAATACTTACCTCACAGATAAGTATGAGTATTATTTAAAATATGTATTAAAAGAAAAAGAAGACAGGCTTAATGGAATATATGCTGTGTCGGGCGGCCATTGTCATGACGTTATTGAGGCGTACTACCAGGGTGAAATTAAGTATGAAGAAATGCTGGGTAAATATGAAGATTTATTATTTACAATGAATTTGTCAGAACTCAAATACGATAGGTCAGATGCAGAGAAAAATCAAAAAATAGCAGACAAATACGAAGCTTGTATCAGACACTTTTTTTCTAATCATAAAGTGATTACGGCTCCAAACAGAATAGAGCAGTTTGTCACTGTGAAAATATCAGATGATATTTACTGCCAAGGATACATAGACTTTATGTTTATAGATGATTATATAGATGCAAATGGAGAGAAGAAAAAAAGACTTAGGATTGTTGATTGGAAAACTAGTTCCAAGTATACAGGTAAAAAGATAGATGCCGAGTGTGGACAGCTTGTTTTATACTCAGAGGCTGCCAGGCAAATGTTAGGGGTGAACATAGAGCAAATATCATGTGAGTGGAATTTTCTCAAATATGCAACCGTTACAGTAGAACAAAAAAATGGCACTTTAAAAGATAGGCACATAGAGAGAAATGCAATTGGTGAAAGTCTAGTAAATACAGCGAAGATGTGGCTTAAGCACTTTGGGTATGAAGATAGTATAGAAGACTACATCGACACAATGATATTAGAAAACAGCATTGACAACCTTCCAGAAGAAGTAAGAGTTAAGTTTGTGATTGACGACTGTTATATTCAAGTGCCACTAACAGAAGAAAAGATTCAAGAGCTAAAGGATAAGATTATTAAGACAGTAGAAGAGGTTGCAAGTAAAGAAAAAGAATATGAGCAAACTAAGGATGATGCATTATTTTGGCAAGAAGTGACTGATTCAGAAGCATTCAGATTAGCTACTCTTTCAGGGTATAGTAGAAAACCTCATAAGCCATACGATGAGTATTTAATAGAACGAGAAATGTTTGAAGATAAGTCCGATGAAGAAGTAGACGAAAGCTTGCAGTCGTTTTTAGATAGTCTATAAGTAAGCGAGGTGAGATTATGATTTGTAAATTTATAGGAGAAGATAATAACTTTTTTAATTTTGAGCGGAGTGTTTTATACAAAATAACTCCAGAGGTGAGCGGTTACAAAATTGCAGTTGCAATAAAAAAAACTTGCTACTCGTATGGAGAAGATAGGGGAGAAACTATTTACCGCACCTATGATACGTTTGAAAAATTATTCAAGGACTGGCTGATATGCGATGCCAATATATTCGAAGTGTGGGATGAATACAATAGGATTTATCATGGATATGGAGAAGAAGATGAATGACATCAGCATTATTGCAGAAGAACTACAAAAACTCAATAGAAATATTGATACTTTAGAACCAGTGATTTTCTCAATAGAAGAATTATTAAAAGAGATTGTAAAGAAAAATATTAATCAAGGAGAAACAGTTGAGTATGAGTAACTACACACCATTTCATGTGCATACAGATATGTCAAATGCCTGTACAAATATAGATAGTTGCACAAAATATAATAAGTATATTGAGAAAGCAAAAGAACTTGGCATGACAGCGTTTGGATTTGCCGAGCATGGAGTTGTGTTGAGTTGGATTTCTAAGAAACTAGCTATAGAAAAAGCTGGAATGAAATATATTCATGCGCAAGAGTTCTATGTGACAGAGAACATTGAGTTAAGGTCAACAGAGGATGAGCCTACATTAATAAGAGATAACTACCATGCGATTCTCATTGCGAAAAACCTTAATGGTGTAAATGAATTAAATGACTTGTCTTCTAGAGCATTCTTAAGGGATGGACATTTTTATTATCAGCCTAGAATTACATTTGATGAGCTAATAAATACCTCAAATAACATCTTAGTTACTACAGCTTGCCTTGGAGGAGTAATAAAAAAAGGACATGAGAAACTTAAGCAAAAGTATATTGATTTTCTTCACGAAAATAGACACAGGTGTTTTTTAGAGGCTCAACCTCACAATGATGAAGAGCAAGCTAATTACAATGCTTATCTATATTTCTTGTCTGGTCAATATAGTATTCCTCTGATAGCTGGAACTGATACACACGCTTTAGATGACTTAGATTTGTCAGGTAGAGATATATTACAAAAGGCAAAAGGTGTTAGGTTTGAAAATGAAGAAACATGGGATTTAACATTTAAGAGTTATGAAGAGCTGATAGAGGCGTTTGAAAAACAAAATGCACTGCCAGAAGTTGCGTATATGAGTGCTATAGAAAATACAAATAAAATGGCAGATATGGTTGAACCATTTGAGTTGGATTTTTCCCACAAATATCCTCAACTTTATGATGATTCATTGACTGTGTTCAAGCAAAAGATAGTAGAGGGAATAAAGAATAGAGGTATTAACAAATTACCAAACTATCAAGAATATGTAAATAGAATCAAGCAAGAGCTGGAGGCATATATCTACAACGGAGCAATTGACTATATGCTATTGGAAGAAGATTATAAAGGCTATCTGAAATCAAAAGGCATCAACTTTGGCTACTCAAGGGGTTCCGTATCTGGTAGTATTATCGCTTTTCTTCTAGGGGTAACAGAGGTAGACAGCATTAAGTTTGGTCTAAATTTCGAGAGGTTTATGAACAAAGAACGTGTTTCTCTATGCGATATTGATAGTGACTTCTTTAGTGATGACCGCCCAAAAATAAGAGAGTATTTGTTTAGAAAAGAAAAGCTTCACTGCTGTAATATTATCACCTATAACACTCTTGGTTTGAGAAGTGCAATAAAAGAAGTTGGCAGAGCACTAAAAATGGAACAAGAGGAAGCACAATCAATAAGTGACATGGTTGAAAAGGGTGAGGATGGCAATGAATACATAGATGATAAAAGCAGACTAAAGTATAAAAGATTGTTTCACTATGTTGACATTGTAATTGGAACGGTTATCAGCGTTGGAAGACATGCCGCAGGGGTAATTGTATCACCTCATCAAATTGATGATACGTTTGGAACAATGTATATATCATCAGATGACAAGCCTATATCTCAGATAAATATGAAAGAGCTAGACCTTTTAAATTATGTAAAGTTAGATTTGCTGGGGCTTGACTGTGTAGGTTTGATTGACAGGGCTTGCAAAATGGCCAACATACCATTTCTTACACCTGAAAACATGGACTTTGAGGATATGAATGTATGGAGTGATATATCCCAAGATACAACTTTGATATTTCAGTTTGAATCAGACTTTGCAAGCAGGTACTTAAGAGATGTATTGAGCGAAAATAGTATCAACAACATTGTGGAGCGAACTCCAGATTTTAATTACATAGATTTAATGTCAATGGCAAATGGGGCAATACGACCAGCAGGAGAGTCATATAGAGAAGAGTTGTCGCAAGGCTTATTTAGAGACAATGGCCACGAGGCATTGAACGACTTCTTAGCACCAACGTTAGGGTATTTAGTTTATCAGGAGCAAATCATAGAGTTTCTTCATAAGTTTTGTGGATTCACCTTGGGAGAAGCGGATACTGTAAGACGTGGGTTTGCTAAGAAAACAGGAACAGAGCAGTACATACCCCTTATAAAAGATGGTGGGTATATGGTTAATGGCGACAAACAAAGCGACCATTATATCAAAGGGTTTGTAGCATCAATGTATGATAAATATGGCGTTGAAAGAGTAGATGCAGAGGTGTTGATTGAAAACTTTCTACAAATAATCCTTGATGCTAGTGCTTATTTGTTTAGTATTAATCACGCAAAGCCATATTCACACCTGGGATATGCTGTGGGCTACCTTAGACATTATTATCCTTTAGAAACACTAACAGCAGCTTTGAATGTATATTCCTACAATGCAGAAAAATCAGCAAAAATTAAGGAGTATGTAGAAGCTAAAGGATATGAGATTAGACCACTAAGATATGGGTTTTCTGGGGCAGAGTACACGTGTGACAAAGAAAATAATTGTATTTACCAGGGCATAGCTTCAATTAAATTTTGCAACGAGCAAATAGCGGACAGACTATATGAGTTTGCTAACAGCAATAAGCTTGATGATTTCATAGATATATTAAAAGGCATAAAAGAGAATAAGCTTTGTGATTCTAGGCAGTTAAGAATACTAACTATATTAAATTTTTTCTCAGACTTTGGTGGTAATAAAAAACTTCTAAGCATTATAGATATTTTTGAGGATTTATATAATAGAAAGCAAATTAAAAAAGATGATATTGAGCAATTAGGTATTAGAGAGGATTTGTTTACAGATTGTTACAACAAAGAAACAGAGAAGTTATATAAAGAACTCGATATGGATAAGTACATCAAGAGAGTTGCGGCTTTAATTGAAGATAAACCCTTATCGATTAAAGAGCAAATCAAATATGAGTTAGAGTTTTTGGAGTATATTTCTTATGTAAATCCTGATGCACCAAAAAGTATGTATTATGTTGTTGAGATGAAGTTTTATAAAGATAAGAGCAGGCCGTATATGTCTTTGTATAGTTTGAAAGATGGCACAATGTTGAAAACTAAAATAACAGCAGGAAAGAGTTTTTTAGAAAATCCATTCAAAGAAGAGAATGTATTAAAAGTGATTGAGTTTAGAGAGCAGGCGAAGAGAAAAATGATTAATGGAAGTTGGACAAAAACAGACGAACTTGAAAAAGTGCTTGTTGGCTGGGAGGTGTATTAACAATAGAAGAAAAGATATTAGAGTTTAAATGTATTCCTGAGCGACTGGTGTTTAATTCGGATGATTTTCGAATCTACGGCTGCTCAATAAGTTCTTTTGAATATCCAGAGGTTCAATTAAATCAATACAGTATGGCCACAATCAAGGGAAATATGCAGGAGTTGAATTTGGGGGTTGAGTATTCCGTTAAAGCAAAAGAAGTAAGTGATAAATTTGGCATTGGGTATCAAGTAATTCATATCAGAAGAGATAAACCTACGACCTTGGCTGCAACGAGAAACTTTCTATATGAAATCCTAACTCCTATGCAAACAGATACACTCCTTGAGGCTTATCCAGATATAGTAGATAGAATTATGAAGAATAAGCCTGTGGATTTAAGTAAAACCAAGGGTATAAAAGAATACACATTTAATGTAATAAAGAGCAAGGTTATAGAGAACTTTAAACTAGCAGATTTGGTAGAAGAATTTAAAGGATTGTTTAGTCTGTCAGTGATAAAAAAGATTTATGACAAGTATACATCAGTAGAAAAAGTTAAAGAAGTAATAAGAGAAGAGCCTTACGAATGCTTGTGCAAGCTTAGTGGGATAGGTTTTAAGACAGCAGATAGCATGTTGCTGGAGTTAGAAAAGGAGTCACGTGCAAGCAAGAGTAAGGGCGAAAAGCCAGTATTATTTTTTGGATTTGATTTAAAGCCATCTTACCAAAGAGCAAAGGCTTGTGTTGATTATATCCTAAATGAAAATGAAGAAAGTGGAAACACATTTATTCCAGTAGGTGAGTTGAAAAGAGAATTTGAATCCCTAGTTCCAGAGGCAATGCTGAACTTAGCACCAATTCTTAAGGGCGATAATGATGTGATATTTGACAGAGATTCGCTGAGGGTGTCAAGAAAAACAGCTTACGAAACCGAGAAAGATATTGCTAAAAGAATTAAATTTGCCTTAACTCAAAATACAATATGGGATTACGAGCTATATCAGTTTAAAAAAATTGAGGATTTTGAACTTACCTCTGAACAATTTAAGACCATGGGCTATGTGTATAAACATAATATAGCAATGCTGGTGGGGTATGCTGGAGCAGGAAAATCCTCTTCTTCAAAGGCTTTAATAAATGCGCTAGATGCACACAACAAAAAGTGTCTGCTTTTAGCCCCTACAGGAAGAGCAGCAAAGGTTTTGTCTGGATTTACAGGAAGGGATGCAATGACAATTCACAGAGGGTTAGGATATAATCCCAAATTTGGATGGACATACAATGAAGAGAACCCTCTAGAGGTAGATGTGGTAATAGCAGATGAGTCGTCCATGATTGACATTTACTTGTTCTCCACACTGCTTAAGGCGATAAACTTTAGCAAAACCAAACTTCTGTTAATTGGAGATGATGCTCAGATTCCTTCTGTGTCTGCTGGTAATATTCTATATGACTTATTAGCTTGGGGTAAGATACCAACTGTAAGATTGGACAAGATTTTTAGATATGGCAGTGGTGGTGTGCTAACTGTTGCAACAGACATAAGAGAAAGCAATAAATATTTGTCGGAGAGCAAGGAGCCGCAAGTGTTTGGTGATGATAAATCATATACTTTCTTTCCAGTGGCACAAGAAAAGATGGTTAAATATGCTGTGATGTTGTACAAAAAACTACTATCACAGGGTGTCGAGCCAGAAGATATATTGGTTATGTCAGCCTATAACGTGGGAGACTATGGCACAACTGTAATAAATAAGATACTGCAAAACATAGTGAATCCTAATCCAAAAAAGAAGATAGTGTTTGGAGAATCAGAATACAGATTAAACGATATTGTCATGTGTGTTCAAAATGATTACAAAGCAGTTCGGTATAACGAAGAATGGATTAATGAAAACGATGTAGCTTTTATTGCTAATGGCGAAAGTGGAAAAGTAATAGATATTACTCATAATGCAATGGTAGTTAAGTATGAGACTGAAACAATTTACTATGTAAAAAGTAATTTGAAAATACTGAGACTTTCATATTGTTATTCAATACACAAAGCGCAAGGTGGTAGTTCGAAAGTAACGATTTTAATTTCTCCAAAGGCTCATACATATATGCTTAACTCAAATATATTGTATGTTGCTGTAACAAGAACAAGAGAGAAATGCTATCACTTGGGAGAAGAGAGAACGATAGGTACTGCAATTAAGAAAAAGGAGAACTTTGACAGAAAAACAAACTTGCCAATGTTTTTGGAGAAAGAAGGGGTGGGAAATGAAGAAAATAGAAATACTGAATAAAATGAAGTCAATAGAAAAAGAGATTGTAGACTTGTTTGATGAGGTTGGTAAGGAAGAACTTGCCCCATGGTGTGATGGACTTGTCAAAGAAGGTTTGTTAGGTCATATTGCGACTGCTCAAATGCAGATTGATTACGCCTGTCAAGTATTAGAATCATATTGCGACTTCATAGAGGATATAGAGGAAGTTGGAGATAGAGTTGTAGAAATAGAAGATTAGGAGAAACTATCAAATATATGAAAAGAATTAAACTAGTTACAATTGATGACGTAAAAGAGTTCTTGGAGATAGCAAATAAATACAAAGGTCATATTGATGTCAAGTGTGGGAGTTTGACACTTGATGGCAAGTCAATAGTTGGGTTGTTTGGACTTGGGCTGTCCAGAGACTTAGAAATCAATATGATAAGTGATAAAGAAGAATGTAGTAGATTCTACAATGAAATTGAAAGGTGGGGAATATAAAAATGGCTATTATTAATAGAATAGAGAGAATGAAAAGTTTGATAGAAAAGTTAAATGAGGCATCTAAGGAGTATTATACAAATGTTGCGATTATGGATGACGAAGAGTGGGATAAACTCTATGAAGAACTAAGGGAGTTGGAGAAAATTAGTGGAGTGGTTCTTAATAATTCTCCAAGTATTAATGTGGGATACGAGATAATTGATGAGTTGAAAAAGGTTGCTCACAGCTTCCCAATGCTGTCCTTAGACAAAACAAAAGACATGTCTGACTTGGCTGATTTCGTAACTAAAGGGGATGGAGTGTTGTCGCTAAAGTACGATGGGTTGGCAGTGACTTTGAGGTATAAAAGGGGAGAGTTGGTTGGTGCAACTACCAGAGGCAACGGAATAGAAGGCAAAAATGTTTTGACTAATATACTCACAATAGCAAATGTACCTCAAAGAATACCTTATAAAGATGAGTTGTTGGTTGGTGGAGAGGCAATAATAGACTATCAGACATTTCATAAGATTAACGAATGCCTTCCAAGCGGTGACGAAAAATACAAACATCCTAGAAATTTAGTTAGTGGTTCGTTAGATGTACTGGATAGCAAGACTGCATTTGAAAGAAAAATGAGATTTATTCCATGGAGAGTTACAAAAGGATTTGATGATATCAACTCTCATTTTGACAAAGTTAAATGTTTGATTGAGCTGGGTTTTGAAGACCCAATCATCTTTAGAATAAATGCCAATTCTCATAAAGATATGATAAAAAGATATGTCAATACGATTAAGGAAGAGGCAGTTGATAGGGGTATTCCATATGATGGAGTGGTAATCTCCTATGATGATACTACTTTCGCAGAATCATTAGGCAGAACTGAGAAATTCTTCCGACACAGCCTTGCGTATAAATTTGAAGATGAATTGTTTGAAACTACATTACTGGATGTGGAGTGGAATACTTCAAAAACAGGGCTGATTAACCCTGTGGCTATATTCGAACCAGTAGAAATAGATGGCACAGATGTATCAAGAGCTACACTGCATAACGTTTCATACATAAAAAATTTACGACTTGGCATTGGAGATACAATAAGAGTTTACAAAGCAAATATGATTATCCCTAAGATTCACGAAAGCCTAACAAAAGGCAACAATGTTAGTATCCCATCGATGTGTCCTAGCTGTAATAAAACTGCAAAGCAAAAAGAAAGCATTGTTTGTCTTAATGAATACTCAACAACAACTCTTCACTGTGAAAATGCTTTGTGTCCAGCGGTATTCATAAAGAAATTATCTCATTTTGTTAGCAGAAATGCAATGGATATTGATGGAGTGTCAGGATTAACTTTTGTTAAAATAGTAGATTACTTAAAAATAAATAGCTTCGTTGATATTTATAGTTTGAAAAAGCACAGAAAAGAGCTGATTAAAATTGAAGGATTAGGAGAAAAATCAGTTGATAGGTTATTGGATGGAATTGAAAAAAGCAGAGCGGTTACGTTAGACAGGTTTATTTACTCACTATCCATTCCATTAATAGGTAGAACGGCTAGTAAAGCATTGGCTAAACACTGTAATTATTGCTATGGAAGTTTTCTCATGGCCACCATGTTTTCCTCAGATGGTTGCAACATTCCTAATTTTGGAAGTCAGATGAAATCATCTCTCAAAGAATTTGTTATAGAAAATATTGAGTGGATTGATGAGCTGGTAGAGGAAATGAATTTTATAAAGCCTAACACACCTACAACAAGCGAGACAGATTTAACAGGCAAAATATTTGTTATCACTGGAAGTTTAAACAAGTTTGCGAACAGAGATGAACTGAAAGATAAAATTGAATCATTGGGTGGCAAGGTGTCTGGTTCAGTATCAGCTAAAACAACATATTTAATTAACAACGATAAGGAATCTAATTCATCTAAGAATAAAAAAGCAAAGGAATTTGGAGTTGAGATTATCTCAGAAGAAGAGTTTGAGAAAATAATAGAGGTGTAGGTATGTGTAGTGAATGTAGGACAGAACCTTGTAGGCTAGGATGTCCAAATGCACCAGAGCTTGAAATAATTGCTGAATGCCTTTGTTGCAAAGGCAAAATAGATGAGAGTGATGAGCAATGGATAGATGGTAGGGAAAGTATATACTGTAGTTTTAGTTGTGCAGTAGACAATAACAATATAGAGAGGATTAATTAAATATGCGTAAATCTGTGAGTACTGTTAGTACTAAACTTTGGATGGAGAATAATACAAGTTCAGCAAAAAGCTATGATGAGCAAATGGCTACAATTACTGACAGTGTAATAAGAACAAATAAGCCAGGGAATTATCAATCAGAAGATGAAATGGTGTCTTCTCCAAAGCACTATCAGTCAAAAAATGGCATTGAGTGTATTGATGCAATGGAAGCTGCCACAGAGAATATGACAGGGATTTTTGCAGTAGATACAAGTAACATAATTAAGTATGCCTTTAGATGGGATAAAAAAGGAAATCCGATTCAAGATGTTGAAAAAATTATATTCTATGCTACTCACCTGTTAAACAAATTGAAAGAAAAGGAAAGCGAAAGTGAGAAGTAAAACTGTGACAAAACCAGAAGTAGACGAAGGCATTTATTGTGACAATAAGGAATGCTTGGAGAAGTGGGATTGTAAAAGATGGTATAAATATGCCCCATTCAACGTGCGAATAAAAGTGAGAGAGTTTGACAGCCCAAAAAGCGATAGTTGTGAGTATAAAATAAGAAGAGGTGCTAATGAGTGATAATGTAGATATGAACAATGAAAGAGTAGAGCTGCTTGAATATCTTAAGGACAAGTGTTATTCAACAGATGAAGAAGTGACTGATGAAATGGTTGAAGCTTATAAATATTGCTTGCAATACAATGCTTGGAGAGCAGGTAAAGCATTAAGAAATTTACTTGATGCTCACAGAAGAGCAACTTTTGACGTGACAGAAAATACAAGAAAATATTTGGAGGAAATAATGAAATGATTAAATTTTATACTAACAACTGTCCTAAATGCCAAATGATAAAGCAAATCATGGACAAAGAAGAAATTGAATATAAGGAAATAACTGATTTATCAATCGTAAATGCTGTTGCAAGAGAGAATGGAATTATGTCTATGCCTTTTGCAGAGACAGAAGATGCTGTGATAAATACTGAGGAGTTGCAATTATATATCAAAAATTCAAAATGGCAAAATAACTAATTGGAAAAGAGGACAAATAGATGTATTTTAAGACTACATATGAGGACAAATTTGATGATTTATGGATGCACTTAAAGGCAAAGTATCCTGATAAATTATTTGATTTAGATGGTATAGGTAAGCAATTGGATATGAGTGAGTTTAGTAGGAACTTCTTCTCAGCCAAAGTAACATCTGATGCTAGTATAGATGCCAATGCGAATGTAGATGACATGAGTGTAATAGCGTATAGTACGGAGTTACCTAAGCCATTCAAGAAAATAAATAGTTACTATGTATTATGGAAAGAACTCAAAAGACTGTACGGTCATGAGGCGGCTAATAACATTATTGAAATGCAAGTTACAGGAGATATTTACATCCATGATGTACATGGCATTGGAGCTGGAATGCCGTATTGCTTTAACTATTCAACTTACGATTTGATGCTAAAGGGATTGCCAATGGTGAAGAAAGTAAAGTCTCATCCACCAAAATACTTGTATGCCTTTAAGTCACAGGTTGAGCAGTTTACAGTAATTGCAAGCAATTCAACATTGGGGGCAACTGGATTAGCAGACTTGTTAGTCGTAATGAGTTACTACGTAAAGAACATACTAAACAATAAATCAGATGCACATTTCAACTTTAAAAGTGAAGAGGACTGCTGGGCTTATGTAAAAGAAAATTTAGTGTCAATGGTGTATACAATCAATCAGCCGATGAGAGCGAATCAATGCGTAACCGAAGACACAGAGGTGCTTACGCCAACAGGCTTTAAGTCATATGATAAGTTAATGGTTGGGGATGATATTTATACATGGAGGAACGGATGTCTTAATATTCAGAAAGTAAAACGTGTAAATATACATGAATATGATGGGGTGATACACGAGTATAAAGGAAGAGATGTTATTCAAGCCGTCACTCCTAATCATAGAGTCTTATATAAAAGGAATAATTCTTGCGAGTATATGCTTTCTCCTTCTGAGGAATTGATAAGTTTCAAAACTCCCTTAACTATTCCAGTGGCTATGCAAGAGAATGATAGGGATGATTATAATATATCGGATGAAATGTTAGACCTGTGTGTACTGGTTTTAACCGATGGGAATATCAAAACGAGCGAAGGAAAAACGCCTCGAATCAGTATATTTAAGTCAGATAGAAGATGGGGAAGAGAATTTATCGCTAAGACTATCGAATGTTTAGGTAAGAAATATACAACAATTGAAAGAGAAAGTGGGTTTGGCAAACAATATGGAACTCTCGAATATTCAATATGCGCAGAAGACTCTAAAGATATAGTAGCACTATTAAATGGAACAAAAAAAGAGCTACCTGATTGGATGTTCAAGCTCAGCAAAAGACAGGCAGGAAGGGTAATCGATTTATGGTCTAAAATGGATGGACATACATCTGAAAAAGAATATGGAAGGCAAAAACTACAGTGTGACAACTACAACATTGCAGACTCTCTTCAACACATTTGTTTTTTGGCTTGTAGAGGAAGCAAGATAACGGAGAGAGTAATTGGGAATAATAAAACTGCAACAATTTATGTTATTCCATATTCAGAAAATAGAAAAGACAAAACTGCGAAGAATAAACTAACATATCATTATAAAGGGAAGGTTTGGTGTCCAACAACAGACGATGGTGTGGTTGTATTTAGAAAAGATGGCAAGCTGTTTGTTTCAGGAAACAGTCCTTTCACCAATGTGAGTGTATATGATAAGTACTTCTTGGAACAGATGTGTGAAGATTATATATTTCCAGATGGAAGCAGTCCTGACATTGAGATTATTCAACAGTTGCAAGAATTGTTTCTGAATATAATGAATGAAGAGTTGTCTCGCACAAGTCTAACTTTTCCAGTAACAACAGCTTGTTTATCTATTGACAAAGACAAGAATATTCAAGATATGCCATTTTTACAAATGGTGTCAGATAAAAACTTAGAGTTTGGATTCATCAATATTTACTGTGGAGATAGTTCAACAATCTCTAGTTGCTGTAGGTTAAGAAGTGATGGAGTAAACGAATACTTTAATTCTTTTGGTTCTGGTTCAACAAAAATTGGAAGCTTAGGAGTATGTTCAATTAACTTCCCACGATTGGCAATTAAATATCCAAATAGAGAAGATTTCTTTGTGGAGTTAAGAAAGATGGTTGAGGTTAGTGCAAGAATAAATAACGCCAAAAGAAAAGTTATCGACAGGCGTATAGCGAATGGCAATGAGCCACTGTATACATATGGCTTTATGGAGTTATCAAAGCAATATTCAACTACAGGCGTAAATGGATTCAATGAATGTATTGAATTGTTGGGAGAGGATATTCTTACAGCAGATGGTCAGAAACTTGCAATTGAAATCCTAGAAGTTATTAACAGTGAGAACGACAAGCATCAGAAAAAATATAAAGCGCCCCACAATTGTGAGCAAGTGCCTGGTGAAAATATGTCAATCAAAATGGCTGACAAGGATAGACTATTAAAATATCAAGATAGGTTTGAGATTTACAGTAACCAATTTATTCCTCTTGTTACCAACGCAGATATGATTGATAGAATAAAACTACAAGGATTGTTTGATGGACATTTTTCAGGTGGAGCAATTTGTCACTTGAATGTCGATACAGGAATTGAAAATTCAATGAGTATGGCTAATTTAATTAAAGTAGCTGCTAAACAAGGAGTTGTATATTTTGCAATAAATTATGTTCTATCTGAGTGTGCAAAAGGTCACATGACTGTGAGTAATGACAATGTGTGTGCCGTCTGTGGTGGAGAGATTGAAAATAAATACACCAGAGTTGTAGGGTTCCTGACCAATGTTAAAAATTGGCACAAGAAACGAAGAGAAGAAGATTTTCCGAACAGGCAATTCTATAAAGGGATTTTATAGTTATGAGAATATTAGCAACTCAATACAACGTAAATTTAAAAGCGTTAGAAATATATACCGCTGGATGCAAGGGCAATCCTCATTGTGAGGATTGTCACAATCCAGAGAGTTGGGATTTCGCATTAGGGGATGAGTATAATGAGGATTATTTTAATAAGATAAAGAGCAAAGTAGAAGAGTTTGATTTGCTAATTGATAACATTATGGTGTTGGGTGGAGAGCCACTAGACAATCCGTTGTGGGAAGTAGTTGGTTTATTAAAACAACTCAACACTCTTAATAAAAAGATTTGGTTGTTTACAGGATATGAAATGCATTATTTGTCTGATGTAGTAATAGAGCAGTGCGACTATATCAAAGTAGGCAGGTATGATAAAACCAAATTAACCGATAATAATAAATGGTTTGGAATTAATTTGGCCTCGTCAAATCAGTACATTTGTGGATTTGATAGAGAGAAGTGGAAGGCAAAAAGGGAATAGAAATGGAGTTTGTAAAGAATGTATTATCGGCAGTTATATTAGTGGTTATTGTTACAGTATCTGCAAAGTACGACCTGATTAGAAAGAGAGGGAATGGTAATGAAAAAGACACAATTAAGTAGTGAGTGTAGCGAATGTACTATTGATGTTCCTGAAAATGAAACAGAAGATTTAAAAGACGAAAATGAATTAATTGAGTCCATTGAGGATAGAATGGATAGGCTAGAAAAACAAATAAATGAACAGCATTTAAAAGTGCAAAAACTCATGGAGAGAGTGTTGTTATATGTGCCAAGTAGAAATATGGGAAGGACTATCATAGCAACTGGCAATTCAAGTTTTCCAGAAACATCACAGCACGAAGATGTGGATAAAGGAGGAATGCAGATTGAGTAATATAATCGTTCCGTTTTTGAATATGTTTAATGGATATACTTGTAAGATATGCAAGAGTGGAGTAGACAAATCAAGCAACAAGTGTGATGGATGTAAAGTTGAGTTGGACTGGAGTAGGGTGCAAAAGCCTGACCCAAATAAGAAATATCCGACAAAAAACTTTTGTCCAGACTAGTATGAATGGAATAATAATAGGGGGAGAAATTGAGTGACAGAATTTAATATGTTAAAAGATTATATAAATACAACTTTGGTAGACAAGGCAAAAGAAATAGCGAATGTGCAGGTTGCTTTTAATAAAACCTTTAATAAACATGAAGAGATAATTGAGCAATCAAGGAGTTGGTGCAATGTGTTTGCTTGTGCATTAGAGGGGTTAGGTGTGTGTTTAGATGAAGAGGGAGATAAAGATGGTGAAGGATAAGATAATGGATTACATTATGGCTACCGAGTATGATTCAGTGCCAACGTTGTATATAGATATGGATGGGGTAATGATTGATTCTACACGAGTGATAGTAGATTGCTATAATGAGGATTTCAATAGATGCATGTCTCCTCACATGATACAAACATGGGGGTTTAAAGAATTGAAGTATGCTCCTGAAGGGTATATCTATGACATTTTCAAGAGTCAAAGATTTTTTGATAAAGTTAAGTTCTTTGATGGGTGTGTAGAGTTTCTTAAAGGATGGAATTATCTCGGTCATAGGTGTTTCATAGTGACTATGGGGCATCCAATTAACCTAGCACTAAAGGAAGAGTTTACTAAAGAACATGTTCCGTTTTGTTATTTTATAGGAGTAGATACGAATAAATATAAGAGCAAGGGTCACATTAAAATGTCGGGCGAAAACTCATTTTATATTGATGATTTAGCCAAGAATTTGCGAGAGTGTGTATGTGAAAATAAAATTGCATTTGGAGTTAAGAAGCCTTGGAATGAGACTTGGAATGGTGATTGGGTTAAAGACTTTAAAGCGGTGGAGAAGTACTTTGAAAAGAGAGGATTAATGTAGGATGAATAAAGTAGCAGAGTTTGAAAAGGTATCATTTGACCAGTGGAGTGCAGATGTTAGAGAGTTATATGCAAAGTTATATGTGAACAGAAAATGTGACTTATTAACTTATCATCTAAGGTCACATGATGATAATTTGAAAGAGTATTATAATGAAATAAAGCTACCTGTGAGAGCAACAAGTGGTTCGGCAGGGCATGACATAGCTGTACCATATGCGATTACATTGAAGCCAAATGAAATACTAAGAATACCTACAGGCTTAAGGTGTAAAATGGATGAGGGTTATGTAATGATGATTTATCCAAGAAGTAGCCTTGGAACAAAAAATCAAATGTTCATATCAAACACGATACCAGTTGTAGATAGCGATTACTATTACGCTGATAACGAAGGACATCTATTTACACAGATAGAAAATAGAGGGCATATCGATTTAGAATTAAATGCTGGGGATGCATTTGCTCAAGCTGTGTTTGTTCCGTTTGGAGTGGCTGACACAGAAGAAGTGATAGGCGTTCGCACTGGTGGATTTGGTAGTACAGGGAAGTAGGTTTAGGTATTAAGGGGAGTGGTATGAGCAGAGAGAAAGTAGCAATACATAATAAAATAAATCTAACACTAGAAGAGGCTAGTGAGATTTCAAATATTGGTATTTGCACATTAAGGGATATCGTAAGAGAGAATGCGGATTTAGATTTTATCAGTTACGTAGGTAAGAAACTTTTATTTCATAGAGAAACATTTGACAAATGGTGTAGTGAGCAGTATATAATTCGATGATTTTGAGAATATTTATAAAGATATAAAAAACACTTGAGTAATATAGTTCGGCCACTTATAATGGAGGTGCAAACTGTCTTGCCAAGTGTTTTCCCTATAAGAAAAGGAGGTGAGTCTCAGCAATGGGAAAAGACTTAAAGGGGAAGGAATTAGGTTCAGGAATAAGGCAAATTACATCTGGCAAATCCAAAGGCAAATACTCTGGAAGATACATTGATATAAAAGGAGTTAGGCAAGAAATTAGGGATTGGGATTTAAGAGAGCTTAAAAGAAGATTAAATGAATTAAAGTCGGAAGTGACTCTTGGTGTTTCGTTGTCAGATACAAAAATCACAATGGATAAATGGTTTGTTCTGTGGGATGAGGTATATAAAGTGCCTCATGTACAACCAGGCACTAGAGTAGTGTATCATCATATTTATAAGCAGCACATCCAAACACATATTGGAAAGATGAAACTAGCTGATATAGGGAAAGTAGCTTGTCAAAGAGTATTGAATGAAATGCACAACAAATATGCTTGGTCAGTACAAGATACAGTCAAGAGAGTTCTTGTCGATTTGTTTAATCGTGCGTTAGAGGAGCAACTTGTTAAGTTTAATCCTGCCAAGAGTTGCAGATGTCCAAACATTAAGCCAGATGATGACCGAAGAGTATTGACAAATTGGGAACAGGAAATGTTTTTCGAGATAACGGCAGGTACATGGTATTACAATATGTTTGTTGTGGCAGTATCAACAGGATTAAGGGCAGGAGAAATATTCGCCTTAACAGAAGATTGTATAGACTTTAAAAAAATGGAGATTGATGTCAGAAATTCATTATCTTACACTAAGTATCTTGATGATGAAAAGAGAACATTTCATTTGGAGCCACCCAAACATAATAGCTATAGAAAAGTTCCTATCGCTAGTAATGAATGTTATGATGCTTTAAAGAAGCAAATAAGACAAAAGAGTTTAGTGTCGCTAAAATATAAAAATGACAGTACTCCATTTTCTGACAGATTATTTGTAACAAAGTTTAATACTCCTTTGTGTGTGCAGAACTACACTGATGTAATTAATAAATATTTATTAGAAATGAACTTAATGCTAGATGAGGTAGAGCAGATTCAAAAGTTTTCAAGTCACACCTTCAGACATACATTTGCAACAAATTGTGTAAATGATGATGTAAGCTTTAAGGTTCTGCAACAGTGGATGGGTCATAAATCAGTAGAGTTAACAATGAACCTGTACTCACATGCGACAGAGGATTCAGTTAAGCAAGAGTTGGAAAAAGTATCTGGATTAAAGTCAAAAAAGAAGCCGATTACGCTGGACAAGGTTATAGAATTTGCAAAGCGCAATGCTGAAATTGAATTAAAAAGAGAAGGAGTAATATAATGACGGATGCACAAAAATATGTATATGATTATTTACTAGAAGAGAAAAACCGCTTGATAGATGAAGATGCAGAAGAGGGATTGTATGAGCATGAAGAGGCGGCTTTTTGTTTAATTTGCAAGATAATGAGGATGTTGCAAGAGAATAAAATAGAAAATGACAGGGAAAGTATGACTCAGGATTATGTAGAGGCTTTACAGCAAAATAACTAAATATTTCACTGTATTTCTATGTAATTCTATGCACTTATTTTGACAAAATGGGGTTCCAATGGAGTTCCAAACTCTAAAAGAATGGATGTTCGGGCAAAGAAAGCGATGGATAGAGGGTTTGCAGACATTGGGTGGTGTTTATTACTTCAACTACTATGTTTATCAGGTGACTCCATATGATTTGTATAGCACACCGTTTTAGCCCAGTAATACCAAGGGTTTGCGAGATTTTGAGAAAAGGAATCTTTTTCGAACGTGCGTACTAAAAACTCCAAAAAACTCCATAATTCTATGTAATTCTATGCGAAAATGGAGTTCCAAATGGAGTTCCAAATGATAACAATGGGGTTCCAAAAATTAGATGGGAAATGTGTTGAAAATACTAGGTTTGACAGTTTGCAATAAACCAATAATCATTTTCAATAGGAGACTAAAACTATGACAAAAAACACAAATAAAATAACAAAAACCAGAAGCCGTAAAGCACCATTAGAAAACCTACTCAACAAAGCAAACGAAGAACTATCACACCTAGAACAATTAGTAGCAAACAAAAAATCTCAAATAGCTGACATAGAATCTCAGATAAGAGATAGAGATATGAAAGACTTATACGCATACGCCACAAATCAAGGTTATTCAATTGAAGCTGTTAAATCATTTATAGATAACCAAAAAGGCAAGATAGCATCCAAGTCAGCATAGCTATATAACCATTTACAAATCACACCCAGGTCATTCTTAAGTGAGTGGCTTGGGTCTTTTTTTATTTATTTCTATTTTTCTATTTACAACGAACGCACGTTCTGGTATACTAAACATCACAAATCAATAAAGGCGGTGAGACTATGTTTGTTCATCCAGTTGAAGGAGAAATTATTCCTGATGGGGTTAAGTACTACAAGAGAAAAGAGATAGGTTGTTTATCATGGGCTTCCAGAGAGGGAGATATAATACCTATTAAAATTAAAATGGAGGATGAAGAAGGAGAGGTTCAGACCTTTGATAAAATACGTGTGTGTAGGAAAGATAAGAAGAGATGTATAGGCACAACTATTAGAGAGTTCGAATGCGAGTTAATTATTAATGGACTTAAGGTAGTTGTCTTATTAGTCAATTATTCCACAGAACAAAAATGGTATTTAGTTGAGAAAGAAAAGAAGTGAGTGGGCATATAAAGTTCGTAAAAAAAATAGGCATAGTGGTCACGAACACCATGCCTATAATTAATAGAGTTGCATAAGAATAAGAGCTTTTAAGTTACACATCAACAGATACTTATACTAACATATGAGAATCTTTAAATCAATTGTTTTAATAATAAAGATATAAAAATGTTCAAAATTATTTACCTTATGCTAATAACAAAAGAGTGACCGTCAAGCCACTCCTTTGCCGAGATTTTTAGCAGTTAACTCTCTGCGCTAGAGTGGGTTTTAAGTCTCCACTCCGACTTTGACTTACACACTCTTTGTGTGCTCAATTTAATATTCAATCCACAACTTAGCGGATGAATAAACTTCAACTTAAACTAAAATCCTGTTCCCCATATTGCACCATTGCCTTGTCTGATTGCGACAAAATTTCTGTTGCCAGAATTTCCAATATATGAAATCCAGGTATGACCATCAGAAACAATAAAGCTATCATAGTTAACTGTGTTTCCGCTATTAAATTGTCCAACAGATGGTGATTGTCTATTAGGTTGTCTTCTAATGTTCACAGTTGTGTTAAATCTAAATGTTCCTCGTCTTGGTGTTCTAGTATTGTTGTTTGCTGGAGGTGGTGTAGGGGCAGGTGGTGGAGTAGAAACTACTCTATCTAACCAAACTTCTGACACCCAACCATTTCCATTTACTTCAATCCATCTACGTGAACTTCTTCCATTTGCATTAACGAGTTGTCCATTTGTTGCTATACGAGTAGCATTAAATTCAGTTCCTCTTTGCAAAGTTCTTAGAATTCTAGAGGTTGTATCATGTGAAGCTCTTACATTCAATGGATTGGCCAAAACTCTATAACGTTGTGTATGATTAGATATCCCTGCTGAAGGTGGAGTTGGTTGTTGTGGTGGAGGTGGTGGGGTAGATGAATTTCTACGTCTTAATCCATAAGTGTCTGCGATTGCTTTAGCAACTGCATCCAAACTTCTGTTGTACAAAGCCATGTCATTTGCATTGGTGATAAAGCAAATTTCTGTTAATACCGCATGTACTCCTCTGCTAGATAATACATTTATGTTTTGGAAGTTTGCAACTTTAACACTTCTATCCCTCCATCCAATATTAACTAATCTATTATGTAGTGCGCTTGCATGATTTCTAGCTGCTTGCGTGGCGTTAGTGGAAGTGTATGTTTCAGTTCCATTTGCGCTAACATCACCAAAAGCGTTCAAATGAACTTCGCACACTCTATCACCAGCTACAAAAAAATCCCAATCTCTAGCCACAAATAAATTTCTACTTTGAGGGTATAATGTTACTCCCTCGTAATCTCTTGCCACTCGATTTGCAATGTCTCTATTTATGTCTGCTTCACGCCTACCGTTACCTATTGCACCAGGGTCAAATGGATTTCCTCCATGCCCTGCCACCAAAATAAATCTTGACATATTCTCTCCTTTTCGTTGAATTTGTTGCAATAAAAAAAGAGCAACAATATGTGAGTCTAATCACACATCATTGCCCCAAGTTCCATATTTAATTTTGTAATTCTTTCGATGCTTTAAACTCTGATTCTAAAGGTAAGATAATTGCTCTTTCATACCTCTTTTCTAATCCATGATTTCCCTTTAAGATATTCCTATATAAATTCCATTTGCGTGCAAAATCGTCATGCTCGTCATCAGGAATATATCCTAGTCTAATATATGTTTTGCATTTACGGCTTATCCTATCATGCATCAGTTCAATCATCACTTCATTAAATCCAAGCATACAATTTTTTATTTCAATTATGTCATTTGCATTGGATTCTATAAGCTTGTTTCTCTTATCAACTAGATTTCGTTTTCTCCTGTAGTACTCAATGAGTTTTTTAAAATTCACTGCAATGGGTATGAATATAACCATAACAATTATCGCAACAACAATCCACTTTAAAACATATAAGGGATTGATTTGCAGAAAGTTTAAAACCTCGTTTCCTAAATCATAATACATCATTCACCTCCTTTTCTATTTGAATCAATGATTAACATAGTATCTCATTTTTTACTTCCAACGACCTATCGCTGTTGCTGTGTATTCTATTGGCTGGGATGCCCTAGATGTTAAAGACATGGGGTAGAAAACAGCTCTGTCCAAATGTACTCTTAACACAACTCCCCAAGTCAGTAGTATCGTAGCACTATCGGGATTCCATCGTGCTTGTCCGACTGAAACATTAACAATGCCGTCAATAAATGGCATTGGATACGTCCATGTAATTGAAGCCCCCCTAAATCCTGTACCAGCGGCAATGTCAATAGTCATAGAGGGCGTTCTACGTAGAATAGTACAAATTTGTGTTCCATCAGGATATCGCACCCAGCTACCATTTTCATTACTTCCAGACATTGGCATAAGCTCATCTGGAGTAGGTTGACCAAACCTATCGAAAGTTCCACCAGTAATAATATTTGCCATAGTTACGTGCGCAGGACGTACACCATTTCGCTCTCTAACACGAGCAGTGCTTTCAATTTGATACAGTACGTCATTTCCAGTTCCAGCAATTGATTCAGTTGTTACCTCTGTGTTTCCAAAAACACGAAATGCTTCTCTTTTATTTGATACAGTACAATTCGTTATTGAAATAATTCCAGACCTGTCAGCATTGAGAAAACGGTTGCTTGCTTGTGTAATATTTCCTGATGTAGAATTGCAAGATGTTACAAGTAAGTGTGTTTTATTATCCACCATACCAATACAAGAGGTGTTAGATGCTGTAAATCTAAAGCCATGCACCTCAATACGTGAAATGGCATTGTCTGTCATTGAAAGTCTAGTCACCATGTGAGTGCCATGATTGTTGTTACTAGCTAACACCGTGCCACTTGCATTGACAGCTCGTATTATCAATACACAAACTCCACGAAGTCTTTCTATAGTCCATGTGTCAGCTATTGTGCCAGGGGTTACGTTTATTGTTATATGCGAGTTTAAATTACCTACATTGCAAAGCCTAGTTAAAAAGGGTCTGACTTGGGCTGGTGTAAGAGTGATAGTAGTGGCAGCAGGTGGAACTGGCCTTACTTCTCTGCCGTTATGGTCAATAATTCTTGCGCCAACTGCGCCACCTGTTCCATCAGGCTCAGGGGGAGGCAGACTAAAGGGATTTCCTAACGCACTGACCATTCCTCCAAAAGAGGTAAGAAACCAAAAATTAGACGTTACGTGTACTGTAGAACCTGCCAAAGCCTGAATAAAATTGGTATTGTTCACACCTGCCAATGTATTAGCTTCAGTACCAGAAACTCTACCCCTAGCAACACCGTCAGAACCAAATCGAAATGCAACGTTCTTATTACTTACAAGACAATCTCTAAACCATACCGTACCTGCTCCTCTACGTGCCGACATGCCAATATTTGCTTCATCTGTTGGAATTCCACCTGTCGATGCAACATTTCTTATTTCAATGTCACACGAATTATTTTCCATGGCAACACTGTTGCCTGTTGTGGATGTACATGTAAATCCCCTAACTACAATTCTTGAGTTTGAATTGCGGTGTACTGTTATGATTGGTGTTTGATGACTAGAGCTTAAATTTTGCGCTGTTCCTGACGTGTTGACTGCTTGTACAGTTAGAGTACCTGCTCCACGCCTATTGTGGATTCTTATGCCTGTAGGAATTGTGCCAGGCAAAACATTAACAACGATACTTCCATACATGTGCTGGGGTAGGTTGTCAATAAATGACCTAGCTTCTGAGGCTGCCACCGTATGTGTGACTTGATTTGCCATTTCGGCGTTTGTTGCACCTGAATCTGGAGTAAGCCTACTAGCTAAGACATTCCTACCATTACTATGAGCAAACGATATATCACCTCCCACCTGTAATGCAGGGGCATTGTCATTCAAATTGGGTACGACATTAACGGCAGTCTTCCCATTTTCAAACACTGAAAATAGAGGCATACCCTGTGAAACGGTTGTTGCAAAAATAGTAGATGTAAACAAACCATCTGTGATTGTAAATTGAAAATTAAACGACCTATCACTAGGAAGGTTAATCCATCCTGATGTAGCATTGGCAGTTACATTTATCGAAGCTCTTAGGTCATCACTAGTACCATTAGTTGTTGTCCATCCTGATGTTAAATTAGTAAATCCAGGAAAAGCATCGCCAACCTCTGCATGTCTATGACTTATTCGTGCAATGATATTTTGCTGAACACCTGATATAGTCAGTCTTGAAATTGTTGCGCTCAAACTTAGCGAAGTCCAACTTTCAAAATCCTTATACCTTGTTATAGTTGCATTAATTACTGGTCTGCTATATTGAAACACAGTAAATGTTCTAGAGCGTTCTACACTCAAATTGCCACGGCTGTCTACAACACTAAGAAAAACAGTGTAATCTCCAGGTGTCCTAAATAAAGTGTTTGCATTCGGGATGTCAAAATTACGTGCAGTTGCCTCATATGGAATTGCTCCTGTTGCGACATTAGAATTGTTGAGTGAAACACGATACAGCCAATTGGTTAATGTAGCTGAATTACGAGCAGTGCCACTATTGGCCACAATTCTTAATTGCATCCCACCTTCTCCACTAATCATATTGTGAACAGTGTCTGAATTATTGATACGGTTATTAATACCAGCAGTATCCTCTCGATTAGCATTTAAAGTAAACCTTGGGTCTGTATCACTACCAAATGTGGGATTGCTATTAACGACATTTGCAGTCAAATGATGTATCCCACCAACATAGGCTGAGTATGTTACATTGTTCATTGTGGTTCTTACAACTATTCTACATGGCAAGGTGTTGCTATTAACTGTTTCACCATATAAAACATTGTCTATAGTGGTGTTACGTGTGATTGTTGCATTAGCATTAGTGGTAGAAGCTGAAGTAGTTACACTCACCCATTCCCCTGAATTAGTTCTGCGCTCTAATGTTAGCGAAAATGGACTGTTTCTATTTTCCATAGGAATAGTTATATTGGTTCCAATGTTAAACGAAGCAGGTGCGTTAGAGGCAATCGTTGGAACTCTAAGGGTGGTGGCTGTAACAGCATCAGATGTAGCTATATCTTGCGAATCCTTACGCCTTACTTTTGCCACAATTGAGTATGACGTGCTATGTGTTATTCCATGCGTTGGTAGGAGATTAATCGTACCAGACGAAGTATCAATATTAGTTTGTGACAAGCACTCAACTCCATTTAAGTAAATCCACACAGCATCACAATTAAAATTACTTGACCATGTTAACGGTATACTATTTATCGTTGTGGTTCCTACGGATAGGTTGGATGTCGGTGCTTCAAATGGTGTTGTAAATGATATGTTTGACGAGTTCGTAGTTAAATTGGAATCTCTTCTAGTTACTGTTATCATTACATTGTTGTATGTTGTATTCTCCGTCAGCCCAGAAACCGTAAAGGTTCCATTTCTAGTTCCAGCACTTAGAGTTCCTGAATTAAACCATTCAGTACCATTTGCTCCTCCAAGCCTACATACAACTCTTGATATATCTGCATTAGCACTCCATGAAAAAGTTGCGCTGTTGGCAGTTCTGATTGTGTTTAACCAGCTGTTTATTGTTGCGAATCTAGGGATATTTACTAGAGTAATATCTCTATTTGTATCATATTGAAAACCTGTAATTGAAGGATTAGTTCCAACTGCTCTCAAATTAAGTGTTCTAGAGCCATTACTGGTATGAGATATAGTACGATTGGTTGAGCGTGCTAAAACCCAAGTACCATTTACGCTTATGTGTTGTTCTCCCTCGCTAGTGTTTACACCAGAAAGACTGAATCGTATAGATGTTCGAGCTGTTCCAAAAGTTGTCAATTCTGGAGATGATATTCTGCGCAAATGTACTTCTACAAATAAATTGGAGGTGTTGGCAGCAGCACCGTTGCTTGTAGAAGTCCATCTCACTCGACCCTGTACGTTCGGATTACCTGTATTAAATGTCCATGAGCCACTAGCCATTCACTTTCTCCTTTTCTGTTAGTATTATTTCTTTTACTTTCATTAACTTAAACCCCCTGCTTTTACAAATGCCAAACCTTTAACATCCTCAAAGGTGACAGGTATTATTTTTTGATTAACTAAATCTATTCCGTTATCAACTAAAAGACGATTGGAATATACAATGTCTTCATCGATACCAAATATTTTTTCTGGTGCTGGCTCCCATGGAGGATACACAGCATTTCCTTCATTAAACATCCAAAAGGCAATATCTAGTGTGTCACCTACATTGGCTAATCCACTGCTAGGAATAATCATATAGCTCCAGCCAGGGGTTACTATCCTTAGTGTGCGTGTGAGGTCATGCCAAGTATTGGCTGCAATGCCAGCTCCAAATCCAGTGAATGTAGATGTGGAGGCAAAATGTCTTGTTGCAAAGCCAAATGTAAATCCACCAGTAGTGGTGCGATTTCTTCTAACCCTCATGGTAAACGAATAATGTTGTCCAGTGGTTAGTATATCAACCAATGGCATAACAATCCATCTGTCTTGCCAAGTTGCTGAATGTTTTATTATTCTTACAAATCCATTGTGAACTTGCATTTCTAAATCACTATTATGCCTTGCGAACCATTTGATTGGAGTTCCAGCTTGAAAGTTACCAGAAGTCAATAAGAGGTTTCTTGATAAAAGGCCATGCCGTCCATCAAAGTTGAAATATCCTGCAACTTCTCTACCTGTTAATCTAACAGCCTGTCTGTTATCATTAGAGTTTATAGTCACACCATCTTCTCTAATACGCATAGTTGTGCTTATTGCATTGTTTGGTACGTCATCACCCTCGTAGGCTCCTATTCTAGCCATGCTTACTTTCCAGCCTTCGCTTGCACTTAAAGCCTGTGCTACAACAGTTTGAATATCATTCTCTGTACTAATCAATCTTTGCATCAATGAGTTTGCTGTTTGTCTCAACTCAGAAACATCACCCTCATTATTAGATAATCTAGTTGAGAGTGTAGTTGCAGTTTGTGAGAGAATAGATAGTTGATTCTGAGCATTGGATATTTGCTGAGAAAGTTCATTTGCTCTTTGGTTAACAAAAGAATTATCACCTGTAATATTGTTTACCACACTGGTAGCAATCATTTCAGCAGTTTGGTCTAGGAGAGAAGACATATTTGCGGTGATTTCTATAATACCATCTTCCAAACGTGAGCCTAATTCAACAACTTGATTTTGAATACTGCCAACATTCATTTGCTGTTGGGTAATTAAAGAGTGCAAAGATTGCTCTTCAATTTCATTACCGTCTTCGTCAAAAATTGTAATAACATCATCACGCCATATACGATTAGTTATAGATGATTCCAAGGCATCAATTCTACTTTCAACACCTGTCAATTCAACTGTTTGTTGTATCTTTTCAGCCAGTTCTTCAGTTCGTTTTCTTATGCTAGTAAACTCTGCTTCTATACCTTGTCCGTTAACAGTGATTCTACTTACATCAATATTTCCATCTTCATCAGCCTCAACGATGTTAAAGTTTAGTTTATCTCTTGAGATAGTTCTGTCTGCTAGCATATCCCCACGAATAAGGCCATCAGATATTGCTGACTCACGGATTCCATATTGGTCAATGAGAATACCTTTTCCATCAACATCGTATAGCGTAAACGAAAAGCTGTCAGAAGAGTCTCTACCAATTTGAATTCTTAAATTATTACTAGAGTCAAAGAATTGCATTGTGTTGCCAACGATTTTGAAACCACCATCATCAGAAACAATATTCATGCTATTTGTAGAAATTTCACCTGCTCTTAAATCAGATACCAAGATTTGAGATGCTATTAGCTCTCTTATAACGGCCTCATCTATTACTACATTTTGAGCAGTCAGTCTAATAATATGACCTAAGCCAGCAACAACTTCTCCTGATAATAATGTTCCAATATTTGCTATTCTTGCCGTCAATTCTTGGAAGTCACCACTGTTTGCAATTATCTGGTCAGCAGCAATTAGTTGAGCTTGCAGATATTGGAAGAAGCCATTTTCAGCATGTATATTGGTTGTGCGTATCATTGCAGCTTCCAACTCTCTTATAGTAAGCAATGAGCCTACAAGTCCACCAAGTTCTCTGTTTACAGCATTTCCAACAGCACTTTGAAACTCCATAGCTTGAATCAATCTGTCCATTAATACACGAACAGATAGATTATCTTCATTTCTACCAGTGCCACCACTTCCTCCAGAGATTTGATTTCTTCCTGTATTGCTTGCAGTCTCCAATAGACTTGCAAAGTCATTACGACCAGAAGCATTTCTAACCATATTTGAAAACTCTAGAGATATATCATTGTTATATACAAGAGGATTAAACTCTATTGAGATTAGTCGAAGCTTTACTATGAAGTCATCTCTAACACCAAGGTTAATAAAATTTCCCAGCTCAAGATGTTTGGTGAAATCCTTGTAATCATGCATAGCTATGAAGTTTTCTAGAGTTGTATCATAGCGATATTGTGGTTGTGATGAAGTCACTAGTTCATTTTCAGCGACATCTAGTAATCTTAGTTGTTCATCCACAGCCGTGACTGTTGTGTCAGATGATACTAGAAACATATTTTCATTTACGTAATCAGTATCGTTGTATAAACCATTGTATAGTATATGTAGTTCGTCCTCAGTAAAGGGTTCATACCAAACATGAGTCCAATTTTCCTTTTGTACACAATGAATTAAATCCCTGCGCTGTGTGGCAAGAGATTCTAGTAGTGCTTGTGCTGTATCAACTTCTTGTTGTCGTAGCATTAGAGCTTCTGCCGCAGAACCTCTAAAATTTGAGTTAAGCATGTTTGTTACATCAATGTATTTCCGATGATTAAATTCATGCATGTCACGAGTATTGCCAGAGCTTTCATGCCAGGGCACATTAAATCCATTTCTGATATAGATATCTCGCTCTGCCTCAAATTTTCTTATCCTGATTTGTAACTCTCGCAATCCGTACAATGTCCAATCTTTCAACTCAACAAATTCTTGAATATCATCTTGTGATTGAGCTTGTTTATTTGCGATTGCTATTTTAATATTAGGTATAATGATGTTTACTATTTGGGTATACTTTCCCCACAATGAAGAATTTTCCAATCTGACAGAATCCAAGTTGCCATGCTCATCAGTAAAGAAGCTTTCTATTCCTCTTTGCTGTGCTTGGAAGTCCAAAAGTCTATTCTCTAAATCTTCTAGTGGAAACGTAGACCAATCTCTGCTAGAGTCGTCTAAGGGAACTCTGTTTGTCAACTCAGACACAAGTTCTAACTGTGCGTTATGTTGCCTGGAAAGACTAATAAACTCTAAGCGTTTTTCAGTCATATCCTGATACCATGCTCTGTACTTTTTAATTGTTTCTACAGGCATAAACTTTGAATTTAAGAAGTAATCAATGTTCTCAATTATATTGGAGCCGAAGTTTACAAATGTTATGCCAAGATTATTTCCACCAGATACACGGAATCTTGTAAAAACAGATTTTGGATTAACAACTTCAACAAGATTACTTTTCTCCAGATTTCTAAAACCGATAGTAATATTGGTATCTCTTCCAAGACTTTCCACTCGATATACGTTGATTTTGAAATTATTGATGTCAAACAAAACCATACATTCAAAGTATTTGGCAACATCTTGAGTTAAGAATGCATATACACTCTTAGAATCAATATGGAAAAATCCAATTTCATCATGCAAGCGAGTTATAGACTCAACAATTCTCCCATCAACATAGTTTCTGTATATCTTAGGAGAGTTATCAACGTATCCTATTTCCCAGCCTCTCAATCCTGACTCTCTAAGGACTATATGCAGTAGACTTAATTCAGGATTCTCTTCGTTGTAAAACTTTACTTGATGTTTTGCAAACTCTATTCCTACCTCATCTACAATTACATTGCCTTCAGCTAGCATCTCCATAGAATCTGTGGTTCCATGGTTAAACTTTAAGCCCACCAAATCATGTTGCATAAATTCTGCTTCAATGGATTCAGCCATTATTTCTTTGGTTTCTGCATACCCATCATTTTCTGTCTTGGGTGTATCACAGATAAACCAGCCAATATCCTCAACATATATTCTAGAGAAAGTTGAAACAATATCATATCCATTTGCTTCAATCAACTGCTCCTCAATCTCTATATACTTATCCATTCTAAAATTGAGTTCACAAGTATTATTTAGATTTAGTCTCAAACTTACGGTTTCTTCTTTAATGCTATTGAAAGCACATACCAGTTTTTTATCAGGCGTACCAAGAAAGATTTTCTTTGGTTCAGCATTGTTGTGTATGTCAAATCCTATATTCATTCCAAAATTCCAACCTTTCTTTCTTCAATTCTATCTATAGTAAAAGTACAATTTAATCCGTAGAATAGGAGAGTATTATTGCCACTTCTTAATCGTGGGAAATACGCATAATCAACATCTCTAATCCCTAAATCACTCAGAAGTATCATTCTGCCAATTCCATCAAAGATGCTTAGTTGACGAGAGTTAATATTTACAGCCAAATGCTGTCTAAGTGTCAAGAGTATAAAACCTCCTTGAACAACATGATACCTCCCTGTTGTAGGATTGAAAAATGCAACACATTTCCTTTCCCTGCCATCATGTGCAATAAATCGAAACTGCATACCTGTATTATCACAAAATGAAATAAAGTTTCCATTTCTATCACGCACATACTCAACGGTAAAATACCCTCTTGTCCTAGCTAAATTCTCAAGTACAGTATGCAACCTCATTAATACAGAAAAGTTACCACCGCCCAAAGATAGATTTCCCTCGTCTATTATGATGGCATCAGATAAATTGCACATATATACTTCTTGTTGCCCTGCTCTTGTAGTAACCATACGAATATTAGGATAATTGTACTTAGTGATTAAATCGCTGTTGTTTGTAATGTTAACTGTCGAGTTTCCATTTACAGCATGAACAGAAGTGATATTGTTGGTATAAGCAAAAGAAGAGTTATTTGTAAACGTCAGCCTTAACCCATACAATCTATTTGTTTGGAATGGCTTAATATCTGTAAATACGCCACAGTATCTAAAATCATCAATGTGTCCATCTGAATTAATAAAAGTTAGCCATGTAGGGCGTTCTGTGGCCATAAGCCATCTTGTTATCTCTCTCAAATCCTCTCTTGAGATTTCCATTTTTTCAACATCATTACTATACTCGGATTCTTTCTTGACTATATGCACATCAAAAGTTAGTACATCCTCATACTCTGCCCCTAAATGATTTGCAATAGTTCGATATCTCGTTGTTTCGCCTTTAATAAGCTCTCTGCTTAAGCCAAACGTAGCTTCATTTGTATCATCAAACTCCACGCTTATATACCCAAAATCACTTAGATTATGGCCGTTGAATGTAAAGTCTTTGCATAGCTTAATCAATCTTTGTTCCTCCTTTGCAATGATTAATATATGAGTGCGCTTATATACGCACATAAAAAAGAGGCATCCGTTTGAATAGATGCCTCTTGAAAGCATTGAATCTTTATGTTTTAAAGTAAGGCTATTTTTTTCTGTCCTCATGTAATGAGTAAGATACTGTTGGGTAAATAGCCAAACCAACGTCAAGACCTTCGCTTGCATTTGGTATCACTCACGCAAGTTTCAACAGTCAAAAGTTAATAAACTACCTTAACTTCCTAACCTCTCTAGACAACATTCTGCTTGTGTGTCTATAAGACTCATCAAGTATCTCCTTAAGTGAAGGCAATGCATCTTTATCAACATTACCCTCTACATTGAGCAGATTGTCATAGCTGATATTTATGATTGCATTGTTTTGCCTTGACAAATTGAGAGGTGTACTAGGTCTGTGAGCCAAGTTACTAGCGGTTACTTGCTTATCAGCTAACTCATGAAGAGCGGCAGTTTGAGCTTTATTAAATACATTTGTTCCAGCTTGCATCTGCATTAATGCACCGCCTGGTGTAATCATAACCTCACTACCTAAACCATCTTCATCAAAGAAAGCAAGTTCGTCCTTGGTAACACCACCTTTTCTAAAACCAGAAAGTTGATTTAATCTTAGCCAACCTAAATCTCTGTCACCTAATCTACTTCCCATAGAAATATGGAATGGATGACTAGCGTTTGGAGAGATTCTAGTAACAAAAACTCTACCACCAAGATTCCACGTACCCCATGGGTGTCCTCCAGCAGAGGTGTGGAAGTATTTGCCATTAGCAAAAGTAACTTGTTGCCCTACTCTAGGTTGATTGTTGCTTTGTCCGCTACCACTACCAGGCGTAGATGTTACAGGTGGGGTAGGAGTCGGAGTAGGTCTAGGTGTTACTGAAATAGAACACATAACACTAATTCCACTTCCATCAGTTGTAGAAGCGGTTAAGCTAGTACTGCCTGGTGAAAGTCCACGGACTGAGCCACCACTTATCTCAGCGACTTTGTTGTTGCTAGATGTCCACTGGATAGTTTTATTAGCCGCATCAGTTGGTCTTATGTTTGCAGATGGCAAAGCGACACTTCCACCTTCCTGTACAGTCAAGGAAGTTGTACTTAGTTTAAACTCAGCAACCAAGCGATTTGTTACGTTAGGTGCTTGAGCTAGTTCCTTTTCAACTGATGCATGATTAGAGTTATTGGTGTTAGATGTGTTGATATCATTAACTATATCAGCAGGTCTAACTTGGTCTTGTGGTCTAATAGCACCACTAACAATATTTTGCGTACCAGACTGTGTGCCTGAGTTTGAAACAGTATTATTGAAGTTGCCACTTCCAATTATGCCAGTGTCGCTAATAATATTGCTAATCTTACCAAATGCCTGACTATACATTTTTACAACATTGTTTAGCATATCAGCAATTACTTGCTCTTGCCTTTCAACACTGTGAGTAATGCTGTACATCATGTCCTCTAAAGCATCATCTAAATCAGAAGCCATTCTGTCTAACCCACGCATTTTGATTTCAAATTCTCGGTCACGTTGAGTGTTCTCAAGAGTTTCCTCTGCATCTCTAAGTTGAGCTTGAATACGCCTTAACTCAGCCGCAGCGGAGGCATTATTAACTCCCTGAAGAGCCGCTGCTTGCGCTCTTAGTGCATTGACATCTCTAGTTTGAACCCTAACTCTGTTAGCGAAATCGTGATAGTCACGCATGTTTCTTAAAGCATCTCTACGCAATCTGATATTATCCTGCAGAGCACGATTTTCATTTTGCATTTGAGTTTTATAGAGATTTAGTAACTCATTTCTGTAGTTATCTACGGTGTGAACTGAATCACGAATAGCATTTAAAAACTCTCTTTGACGTTCTTCATATTCAGTAGTAGAGATAAGACCATTTTGCAACATCTGGTCTAATTTACGTATGCCTTCTGTGTATGTTGCTATCTGTTGCTTGGCTACTTCCATACCTTGACCAATCAATAGTATGTTAGCTAGGCCACTATCAGTTATAGCACCTGACCTATCAAAGAAAGCATCTGAGTTTAACAATCTTCTAAAAGCATCTATTTCAGAAATAAAATCATTCATTTCACGAACTTGTTTGTCGAAGTGGAAGAACTCTGCTGCGAATATTTGGTCACGTATTCTTTCAATCTCAATCAGAGAGCCGTAAATCGAAGAATCAATCTGTGCAATCTCTTTAGCTAGTTCTTGATATCTGACTGAGGTAACATCATACAGGCTTTGCTCTGCAAGTTTAGCATTACGCAATTCCTGATTTGCACCTATGGATTGGCTAATCTTATCGATTTGTTGTTGTAGCACATCACGTCCAACAAATTCATCACGAGCCTCTGCTAACGATTGACCATTACGAAGTCGTTCTATGCCTCTGGCAAAACCATCAATTAGTTGCTGTATTCTTTCAAATTCAATCCTACGCAACCTATCACTAAGTTCAATTAAAGCAACAGCAGCCTCATTTGAAGCAGTAGTGAGTTCATTTATCTTTTGACGACCTTCATGATAAGCCAAAGAGCCTTCACGAATATAACCTTGTCTCACTAGATTGTTGAACTCGTTCTGATAATCTGTAAGCTTTTGAAGAGACTGGTCAAAAATAGATTCCTGTTGCCTTAAAGAAGATTGAATTAGTTCAATAACATCACCGCCAATTGCACTTTTGCCTAGGGCTGTAGATAACTCTAAGCGAGATTCGTTTAATGCAATGATTGAATCTTTAACACCTTTGATAGCGTTATTGAAATCAACAATATTTTGCAGTCTTTGCTTTGCTAACTCACGCTCTTTTTCTTTTAAGTCATCTATTAAATCAAGAGCACCCTGGGCTTTCTCATACCACTTCTGGAACTCTTGTACTTTAGTTCTTTCGTCCTCAGATAAGCTACGTATGTCAATTGTACCGTTACGAACTTGATTCTGAAGAGTAGTGCTTAATCCAGATTGTCTAGCATAATCCTGAGCATGTCGCATATAACGATTATATGCTTGCCTTGCAGCCCTCATCTCATTTTGAACTCTATTCATTGTGGTAGCAGTTCTAGATTGAGCCTGTGCAAGACTATTGGCATTTTGAATTCTTCTTTCAGCTCTTCTTGTTAAGCGTGCTAGTCTGTTTAATCTTATCTCAATAAAATCAAAGTAATCAGCTAATGCTTTGAGAGCATCGCCACTAGCTTGTTGGGCTGATTGGACAGCTCTAGAAGCACTGTTGGCACTGCTGATGGTTTGTTGAGATTGGCTAACTGTACTACTAAAGGATGAGGAAGACCTTGCTGCATTAGCTAGGTTCATACTTCCTGTTACATACGCTGTTCCTTGTGCGTGTGCATTACCGAAAGCATATGACTTGCCACGTCCACCACCAGATGTTACAAAACCATTTCTGAAAATTTCTTCAGTTTGTTTGTGGTTGAAGATGATTGCACCTTTAGGTATATTTGCAAATTCAGCTCCACTATCCCCTACAGTATACCAGCGATTTCCAACGACAACTAATTCCTGACCTAACTCACCAACGAGAGCTTGCTCGGTACGCTTGGTTCCCCAATTGCCATTGGCGTGTGCGGTTCCTTGTAAGTTAGCATTGCCGTTAACTTGAGGGCTATCTCCAGACTTCCCACCTCTAGGAGGACTGTTGGTTTCAACATGTGTGTGATACACCCTTGACCTAATAGTAAAGTCACGCCTCATAAATGCGTCTACCTCAGAGTGTTCAGGAGTGAACACAACACTGGCAGATAAGTCGTTAGGGTCATATTCTAGTACTGCACTAGGGTCTATTCCGAGTTCAACCACAACATCATCAATTGCTCTTAGTTGAGCCTCGAAAGAAGGTATGTCATCGGTGTCTAATTCGAGTTCAAGATTGACTTTGAAACCAGTCTTATTGTCTGCAAGTTGACTTTCTACATCTGCGATTTGTGCATCAAGGTTAGATGTATCCATTTCAGCAGCAATCGCAAGCTCTCTTTCGTCAAGAAGTGATAAGTAGGTTTGAGCAAGCTCAATTAGTTTACCCTGACTCTCATCTAACTGTGATGTATCAATGCTCATAATGGCTGGATTTTCTAATCGTTGTCTTTGTGCTACTAAATAAACCAACACATCTCTGGCGGCTTCTATCTGACTAGCATCAGCTCCTATTTCTATTTGCTGTGCTATATAATTCTCCATACCTTCGATTTCAGCATTAAGGCGTGTCAGCCTCATGGTTTCGTCTTCAATGTCCGAAAAGTCAAGCTTTACAACAAGACCATCTAACAAGTCTAGAGAATCGTGTGCATGAACAGCTAAATCACCAAACGTCTTAATACTTTCATCTAGCCAACTAAATTCACCACCAAAATCTTTCATCTCATCAAAGAAAGCACGAACTAAACCTAATGGTAAATCTAACTTGTCAGCGAAGTCTTGCATTGATACATTTGGATTGATTACAAACTCATCATTATTTATTGTTCCAAGACCTTCTTCAACAGCATCGTTGATGAAATTTATGATATCCATGCCAATCTTATTTCCACTTTCGTCAAATCTGAAAAAGTGTGAAATACTATCCATATAAGACATAATGGCTTGTCCGTCAGTAGCATCAATGTGGCCTGGTATCATCCATTCAACAGCGGCAAGATAAGTTTCATTTCCAATCCTTCCAAAAGCTTCATGTCCTTCAGTCCAAACATTTCGAATTGCAGAAAAAGCATTAGTTGTTTCACTGAGCATTTCTCTCATACCCATAGGTTGACCTTTAACGCCTAACCAATTATGATATGCGTTTGTAGCTTCATCCATAGAGGAGATAAGCAAATTGTACCCAGTTATTTCAGCTTTAATTCCTGATTGGTCTTTTCTGAGTTCATTGATTCTGTTTAATGTTTCTGTGTGCTCAATTGCACTTTTGTCATGCCTTTTCAGCTCTCTGTTTAACCGCTGAATTTGCTGAGCCTTTCTAATATAGTTTGATTGTGCTATAGCTTTTTGGTTTTTATTGTGTGCAAGAGTTTCTTCATTTTTGGCCTTCACCAACTCAAGAGTACGCTCTCTATTTAATTGCATTGAACCATTGACATATTCGACAGCTGTGTGTATGTCTCCGTAGATTCCTTGGAGAGAAGTAAAAGTGTCAAAAGACAAAGAGCGGCCAGCAGATTGATTGTTCAGTGCGCTCATTGCATTTGCAGTGCCTTGTATAGCCTCTTTGACTCCCTTCGAAGATTCTTCAACACCCTCAAATATATTGTTCACTGCATTGCGTGGATTGCTTGAGATAACACCTAGACTCCGTAGTGAAATAATAAGTTCATCCACAGAAACGCCTGCTGCTTCTGCCTCTTCAGCTAATACTTTTACAAGATGGCTACCAGGGATATGGTTATCTGTGTCTAGAGCAAGTCTAAAGTCGTTTTCTGTGAGATTTAACTCTTGTATCGCTTCTGCATATTCCATCATGGATTTGGCACGCCTCTCAAATCCATTACCATCTGCATTTGATTGAAGTGCTTCTCGTGAAGTGTTATTTAAGAAATCAATAAAATCGTTTGTATCCACTGACTCCAAAGCTTCATTATATTCATCGATATATCTTATAATATCTTCTACTGATAATCCATGTGCTTCAAAATCAATATTGAGTCTTAGAATGGCTTCGAGAAGCAAGTCTTTGTCGTCAAACTCCTCACCAAATTGCTTTAATAGTTCTCCAAGATGCCTTGTCGAGTGAGAATTGAAAAAGGAATCAAGATTGGCAACTAATACTTCTTCAGCAGTCTTTCCTACTTTAGCGGCTCGATTCATTGCATCTTCGGAATTGCGAAGCAAAGTAGAGTCAATTTCGTCAATCAAATTTCCATGTTCATCTACTAAAGAGCTAATTAGGTTAGCTAGTTTACCAGACCACATACCAAACTCAAGCTCTATTTCATTGCGAGCAGTTATGAATCGATTGAGCGTTGCTTCATCAATCAATTCATTGTCAAAGTCTTCATATGCTTGAGTTAATCGTTGTTCTGCGATTTCCAGCTCTTCAATTGCACTATCTACAATGTCATGTAGTTGCGAACCTCGATTGGCATATCGATTTACGATGTCATCAAAAACGGCAGCCCCTTCTATGTCTTTAGGCCTTGGCATCCACCCCTTTTCAGCTAATCTCGCCAGTCGATATCTACTGCCTATGATTGAATCATCGATAAGTGAATTAGAGAGTCCAGCCTCTTTTGCAGTCCTTCCCATGTCGAATGGCGAAAAAGATGCGCTGAGTGATGCATTTACAGAAGATATGGCATTAGCCCTGTCTATCTCTGCAATTCTCTCTTTGATTGCTAATTGTCTCTCTAGCTGTTCGTTGGTTCTGTTTAGCGAATTTAGTTCGGCCTGTTCGACTATTGTTAAGCTTGGCTTTGCATTTAGTTCATCAATTCTCGCCCTGGTAGTTTCAAGCTCAGAATTCAAGGCTTCAACTTCTGCTTTTGAAGATTGATACTTTTCAAGGGCAGAACTCATGTTATCAAAAGACCTAGAGGCTGTTGTTTGATAATTAATCCATGCATTGCGTAGTGCATTAACAATCATTACAGCTCCTGCAATTGCGGCCATAGGAATCATAGCCGTTGCTATGGCTTTAAGCCCCAATGCAAGCTTAACCGCAGCGGTTTTTACTCTTACCATCCCAGCTTTCATTTTCGCTAGTCCTGCTGTATATTTAGCACTTAGTTTAGCACCAATAGTTTTTTGGGTATTGAGTTTCTTTTTAGATGAGATAATATCTTGCAGTTCTTTTCGGCTTATATATTTTGGTTCAGCATTTGCCAAACTATCACCTTCGCCAATTACAGATATGCCGTATCTGGACATTGTTTTATCAAGCGCATTTGTTAGTCCTGAACCAGCAAGACTGCCTATGCCTTTGCCTACTCCAATTCCAGTCAAAACAATAGGAAGCATACCAACTTTGTCTATTATCTTAGTTAACAGCTCTAAGAAAGTTTGTGCGCCATCTACAGCTCCTTTAATAAAATCAGAGCCTATTGACACTTGAGCAAACTCTTGGTAGGTTGCTCTCATACGGTCAAGTGAATATTGAATACCTTTCATGTAGTGCTGTTGCTCACGCCATGCACTACCTTCTGAGTTTAGAGCTGTCTCTGTAGCGTTTCTAGCTTGTTGAAAGTTATTCATTAAAGCAGAGAAGGTGTTACCGTGATGCCTTCCTGCCATTAGTTCGATAACTGATGCTCGCTGTATATCAGTTAAGTGTTCCCATTTCTGGGCTAATTCGTCCATTACCTGGTACGTTGACTTGAATGTACTCTCATCGAGCATTATGTCCACGCCAGTTAATGCCATAATACGTTCTTGTAATCGGGCGGTTGATTCAACCATACCCTCAGTTGATTCGCCAGCTTCTATTAGTTCCACTTTTGCGTTTCTTATCCGCATACTCATGGTCTTGAAGGCAGTACCAACTTTAAATGGGTCTTGAACTACTTCGTTCCAAAATTTTAGTATAAGTCGCAACCTTATACCACAAAATTAATTGATTGATTTATGCAACATTTTTATTATAATAAGTCAAAAATTCATTCCATTGCTCAATAGTGTTGTTGCCATATCCATATCTAGAATGAAACATCTTATGAATATCTTCGGATATACAAATATATTCACCGTAATACTCTTGTAGCAATAAAAACTCGTTCAAAAAATAATCCAATTCATCCTGAGAGTAAGATTCAATATGTTCATAAACAGGAAAATCTATGGCTTCAATCACCTCAAGTATCAACATGTTAAATCCTCTAATGTGATGAATAACAACATTTCTATGCTTTCCGCTCAGAGCACATGTATAATTGTTTTTTCTTAGTTCTTTATCTCTCCAGGGCACAATGCGCTGTCTTGTGAAAAAGTTTAAAGTGCCATAGTTGCTAATTTCTAAAGGGCGGTGAAGTTTGAGCTTTGCAAGCCTTTGCATAATTCCACTAGGGGTTCGATTTAATTTTACTGCCAGAGTTTTGTTATTTTCTCTTAGGTAATTTTCTTTTAAATAATTATCCTCTTCAATGCTATATTTGCTGCTTAAATAAAAATGACTTAGTAGTCCTGAAGTTCTAGCTTTTCCAAGTATTGAAGAAGGAGAGCGGTTGGGCAGTAGCTTTTGGACTTCATTCATTGGAGCAATAGAATAATAGTTTGTTAAGATTGAAATTTCACTGCCTGACCATTCTCTGGGCACTCCCAATTTTAACGCCTTGGCTTTTCTTCTTACAGCATCATCACTCCATTGTTTAGATAAAAGTTTGCTTATTTCATTTGTGGATATTTTTCTGTAATTTTCTCTTAATATAGAAATATCTTCGATAGACCAAAACATTTCACTCTTCCTGCATCTATTTGAGCAATAATGTCTTTTGCTATTTATCACTTCTGATTTCTTTCTTTCAAAAGATTTGCCACAACAACCACAGATACAAGATATTCTATCTCTTTGTGATTCTGCTTTACATTTATTACTACAATGTATTTGCTTTTTCAGCTGAGCAACATAAGGCCTTTGACAAGTTGGGCATATCTTGGTTGCTTTTTCTTTTCTGTTTGTGTCATAGCATTTTCTAGAACAAAATCTTTTTACCTCTGAAGATTTTGCAACCGCAAACTCTTCGGTACAATATTCGCATGTTTTATTTATTTTTGTACTCATTCTATTTATCACCTCGTATTAATCATATTTTCTATTTTTCAGAATAAAAAAATGAAAGTGCTTTAAACAGCCTTTCATTTTTCTCGTACTTATACGTTGTAACCCCATCTATTATTTTTATATATGTTGGGATTATCCCAATGGATTTCAAATAATCCTTCTCTTTATTATATTGAGTAAAATACTCTTTATCAAATTTCTTCATCGAATATTAATCCTTTTCTAATCAATTAATTTTGTCAATATGTTTCCATATTGTGAAGACTATATTTTAACCACGTTTCATATAAATGAAACAGCAGTCACACCTTTTCGATTTAAGGGATTTTCACCCACGCCATTTGCGATTGCGCCCTACTCCTAATGTTATAACTATTCAGGATTTCCACCTTTATTTCCGTGTCATAACCCGACATGGGGATAGCCGTTGAACCTTCACCCTCGACTCAGATACCGTATGGTCTACGGAATACGTTAGGGTGCTTGGCTGCTGATTTTCCAATCTTTTTGTTTTCAGACCTTCATAATGTGATTTCTCCATTATTGTGGTAAAAAGCTTAAGGACTTTCCAGCAATTAAATGTGTTCCCAGCACATGTTTCCATATGCCCAGCCAATATTTCATAGCTGCTGTGATTAATCCGATACTTTCTGCCAAAGTGTTGTTAGCCGCATTAAGTGAAGCACCTGCACGTTGTAATGCGGCACCTATTCCTTTGGCTTCTATGGCATAGTTGTTTCCTACCTCATTAAATTTATCGACAATTCTTTCACTTTGGTCAGCCGCCAATTGAAAACCTTGTAATGTCGAAACTAGTGAACTTGTTGCATCTTCTACACTCAAGTCCTTACTTACATTTTTAAACAGAATAGAAGACCTTGCCAAACCTTCTGCTTGCTGTAGCGTATACCTTTTGTTACTCTCTTATTGCATATATCACTTGCAATAAAAGGGGTAGGTCATTTCTGCCTACCTCTGCAATTTCATTACAATATTATATTGTTGGATTATCTTTGCAGAGCAGACCATACCATCATCTCTGTCAAGAGATGGTCAGCGTACGCCTAATCGTTACCTTTTAGGCTGTGGTCGTTACGGGATTTAAAACATTAACAATTTCTCTTTTCATTTCTTCTTCTGATAATGTATATGGCAAACATATCAGAGTTATATTATTTTTTTCGCAATATTTTTTCTTAATTAAGTCATTCTTTGCGACACTTGCAAACTTTCTTTTTCCACCATAATATTTTATGGGTTCATAATGGTGTTGACCTTGGCATTCAACACAATATTTATTAGAGTCTAATTCAAAATAGAAATCAAATGGCAGTGGTTGTTTATTTTTGCAGTCTGCAAAACAATATTCACGTTCATATACAATAGAGAGTTCATCCAAGATATCCTCTACGAACTCCTCATATTTACTTATTTTATTGCATCCACAAGAGCGAGTCTTTCCACGAAGTAAATTACTTGAGTTAACTACGATTGTATTTCCACAATCACAATTACACAACCATCCAACACTGCCATTGCTATACCTCTTTTTTGTCAAGTCTGCTACAGTCAAATGCCCGAAGGTCATTCCTCTTAGATTTTTTTCATGATTTTGGCGATTGAATCTTGAACTTTTTTCACCACAACCACACGATTTAGTTTTTCCACTGCGAACATTATTCGCCAATGCAACAACTTCATTGCCACAGTCACATTTGCACCTTAGATATGTACTGTTGTTCTTGTATCTATATAACATTTCTAACACTTTAATGCTTCCATATTTTTCGCCTACGTTGCTTTTTCTCTTTGGCGAAATCTTGTCAGGACATTTCCCACAAGATTTGATAGTTGCAATATTTCTTGTGGAAATTACGGTGACATTACCGCATTCACACTCGCATTTATAGTGCGTTCGTTCGCCTTTTTCTTTTGGAAGTCTTTCAACTGCGGTCAATCTACCTAGTTTTTCTCCCAAATAATCTCTTCCTCTTATAATATACTTCCCCCCCCTTAAATTAAAAATCACCTTGCTATAAGGTGTCATTTTTGCCATATATTTGTTATTGTTTTAATCTTACCCACGGTATCATCCATCCCTAGACCTCTACCGTTTTGAGCTGACTTTTCACTCACATGTCACCATATGAGGGGGCTGGTTTCCCGACCCAAACGAGTCCAATCACTCGTAGCTACTACAGCATCACTAATAGCCGTACCTAATTCTTTTGCCATTCTAGAAGCATTACTAAAGTAATTAGCAATTTCTCTATCACTAGCATCACTTACTTTTCTAAGCTCTACAAAAGCAGTGTTGACGGCTATAATCTCCGTTGTCATCTGTCTAATTTGTCTGACCGCAACAGTTCCTAAGTCACGCAAGCCTAATGCACTTAATACACCTGTAAACGAAGACTTGACATTGCCGAGCATAGACTTGCCAGTCAAGCCTAACTTTTGAGCTTCAGAAGTTATTTCTCTAAACTGGTTTCTCAGTTCCTTATGTCTTGCAAAGTCTGTAGTTTTTCTTTGTTCTTCAGCAATACGCCTTAAAGCATCTCCATACTGTTTGGCCGCTTTCGTATTATTTCTAAGCCAGGACAAAGTATTATTGGCAGCTGTATTTGCTTCTGCGGCGGATATTCTTTTTTGAGCTTTAGCAACTCTCTCCAAAGCCTTAGCTTTATCATCTAAAGATTTTGCCTTAATTGCCTCTTTTGCCGCCTTTGTATCACTACTCTGGTTTCTTATTTGTTGTTTTTCAACAGAGCTAAGCTGAGCGTAAGCATGTTTCACCTTTTGTAACAGCGCCTTTTTTCTTTCTAGTTCAGCGTTTACATGCTTGAGTCGATTGGAGGCGTGGGGCGTATGCTCAAGTTTTTCCTTTTGCACTTTCAAGGCTTGTATTTCGCTGTAAATCTTTTTGAGTTGCATCGCTTCGGCTTTTGTCTTTTGAACCACACTTGTGTCAACTCCAATTTTTACCTTATTATTCCCACCGCCAATATTCTTCAACAATGAATTGAGATTCTTCACTGAAGAACTATCAAACTCAATTTTAATTTTATGAGAGCCTGTCTTTAAATCATTCAGTTTACTCTCAAAATTATCCAACTTCTCTGTGCCAGTTAATTTCAACTTAATATTAGCGTTAAAATCACTCATTTATCATCTCCTTTCTTAGAAGATTTTTGTTTGTTAGATATGATAATAAGCACCCCATGACAGGGTGCTTGAAATGTAATAAAATCATATATAATGCGTAGTTAATTATGAAAAGTATTTGCCTAATATAGAAGACATGATTCCAGATATCTTACCATCAGTTCTTTCCCAGAATCCACCTTTACCAACTACACCAAAAGTATTGTGTTCCGCAGCGTATAAAACATCTTCGCCATCAAATGTTCCAGTTGAATAAGATAAGTCTTGTGCTAAATAAACTTTTCCCTCAACAGAATCTCCACTTACTGAGACAGGAGTTTTTCTAGCTGCACCTTCAAGAGTTTTAGTCCTTTTGTAAGAGTTAGGAGAGCCTTGAGAATAGAATCCTGACAATTCTTTTTGTGCAACACCATATACTTCATTAACAATCTCTTTCGCACAAGATTCCATTTTCTTGTGAACCTGTTTTCTTATGCCATTTGAAAGTTTACCCATAGCAATACCTATTCCTTATTTACTTTCTCTAAAGCTTTGGCAAGCTCAACAATCTTTGCCTGTCTGTTACGCAACTCTTCATTCTTAGCATCTAATATCTCTCTTGATTCCTTATCAAAATGCCCATGATTAATCATTTCCTTTAAGGTAGTATCTAAGACATCTCTCGTAGAGACATTACCTTCAGCTAATTTCTCAGCCAATTCAGCTTGCTTTTCAGCAGGAAGTAACTCATTAACTCTTTCCTGGAATGAAATTTGCTCTCCAGCTCTTTGAGTTACGGCACTCATTCTATCCAGTGCTTCAATTTCTTTTTGCACACGGATTTCTTCAATGCAAGCAATATCATACAGTTTATCACTAACCATGCTTAAAATTGCGTTTTGCTCTACTTGGATAACACGTTGCTTTTCAAAGTCAATTTTTTCATCAATCATATCAATAAGATATTCAGCATCTATTTTAGTTCTGATTTTATCAAGCATTTCTTGATGTAATCTTTCTGCGTAAATATAATCATGAATCACATCATCAGAAACTTCCACATTAACCCCATCATCATTAACATGGTCTATAATGTCATACCCATTCTTATCAAAGAAGTTTCTTAAGCATTCAGCCACGAAAACTATATCTTTGAAATAAGGTGTATACACAATATTCATATTTTCATCTACTGTAAAACAAGCCTTTGCTGTTTCCTCAATTACATTTACTTTGTCTTGAAGAGTAATATTCTCTTTCAATTTTAATTCAGTTATTTTCAATATTATATCCCCCAATATTTTCTAATCTTTCTATATTCAGTTGTAACATGATTATGATTAGTATTCATCAGACTCATCAATAGAGTTTTCTGACTCACCATATTCATATAAGGCTGTAGCATCACTATAGCCATTCCAATTATCAACTCCTACAGCATGTAGGCAATCCAGCATGTTTGAATTTGCAACTAGACTATCGTATAAATCTTTTTCAATTGTAATCAGTTCTTTATTGTTGTTTGGCATATTTCTGTTCCCTCACTTCCATTAACATTTTTTCAATGTCATATCCATAATTTGTTTTTAATAAGCGACAATCTATCTCAATGCCATCCATGGCAATTACATCACTCTGATTTATTGATTTTTTCTCTAACTTCCTTGTGTAGCTAATGAAATTTTCAATTGAAACAAAATAGGTATGGTTTCCCTCACTTCTGAAGTTAAAAATAAATCCACACACTACACAATGAAATTTTGCCCACTTCTCCAATCCTAATATCTGATTCTTCTTAATCATGAAAGTTTTCTTTTTGCCTCTCACCTCAAAATCTCTTCGCCAAAAAGAGAATAGAGTTCCTTTTGTTGACTTTAGTTCAAGACAGAATAGATTAAATGATGCCGTATCGTAAAGAAGTAAGTCACATTCATTGGTAGATGCAAACCTTGTATTACTTCCACCAGACCATCCAGCAGCATTATCATTTAACCTTTTAAACCAGACATGTTCAGGAATGGACTTCTGAATTGCGCTCTCAAAAACCTTCCCCTCATTTTTTTCAGCCATAAATCACCTAGTCATTCTTCAAAAGCCATTTAGGGTCAATTACTTTAAAGCTATGCTCTCCATCACTACTTCTAAACACCAAGCCTTCACGCAATGTATCATAGAGTTGTGATTTCCCATGAGCCATATCAAGCATTTCTTGTACGGTATCAGGCAATACAACATCTTCTTCTAAGATTGGAACATGTTTTAGACCATATTCATAACATAAGAAATCAGCTGCGGATGTAGCCCATCTACCAGCAGGTTCAATAATATTAAATACATATAAATCAGGCTCATCTACTTTATACCTGTTCTTTTGTACGCCAGGAGCCAACACCTCTCCCTGAATAGCAATAAAATCATTGTCACCCATAAGACCACTTTCAATCCATGTAGTAAGAATTTGTTCAATGTTATATCGCCTAGCAACTCTCCAATATGTAGAATCATCTTCTTTCCATAATCTCAAGTTTCGAGAACACACTCCGAACTCATACTTATTTCTATTAAGCAATCTGTCTAAAAGACCTCTTTTTTTATTAACCCTAATAAAACATGTGATTGATTGGCCGTCCAGTTTTTCTGTTTTAATCCATTTGGTATCTTTGTCGTTTAAGATAAAAGCTTTATTTTGAACTCTCGTTTCATCTGTACGCTTAATAAACCCAGGAAATTCTTTGCTTTGCTTCTTACCTGATACTAACTTTCTAAACCACTTATATCTCATAAGCCAACGTGGATATTTTCTCTTAGGGCTTTCATCTTGCACAGGGTCTAAATCCATATCAGGTTCATATTGTGTAATTCCAATAATATCTGTTACGTCTTGACCATCAGCATAATCACCTTTAGGTAAAATTGATAATGGAAAACATATACCCTGGGAAATGCATCCGGCCATTTTCATGGTTTTGATTCTGGGCGACCTTTTTCTTATAGCTTCAAACTCTGGTTTATCAGGCAGTACAGAATCTATTTCTACATATACAGTTTTATCCCCAACATTGTACTCACTCTTAGCAACTATCACATTCCATCCTTGATTAATTAAGGCCAATTCAATTCGGTCTTTGTTTGGAATAGGTTGAATGTCTGTTACAGTTGCTATATAGGCTAACTTTCTACTCATTTAATTTCTCTCCTTGAAATTTATTTATTTGCATAAAATAGAAGAGTAGTAAACTCTTCCAAAATAATTACCAATATAGTTATCTACTTTTCCTTTGTAGCATCCCACTTACGCTTTGCCTCTGCTGACTCATCTGATTTCAAATAGTAACACACCAACTTCCCAGGTGAATCTTTTCGCTCATCGATATACACAGGCTGTACTTTGTTCTTGGTATAGAATAAAATCTGTGGTATATATGAAATAGCCACCAGATTATCTTTTCCTAAGTATCCTGAGCACTCATCAAAGTTTTTAAATTTATATCCGATAGGTAACACATCCTTTCTTAATAATTTTTTTCTTCTAACTCACATAATATTCCACAATCAGGTAATATTATTTTTTGTTTATGACCTCTGTTTGGGTCTAATTCATCTAGAAAAACTCCGTTAATACAACTTGCTCCTACAAATCGTTCTGCTTCTGCTCGCTTGGCAAAGACATCTGGAAAGTCAGCTCTAATTTTATTCCAGTACCCCATGCCACCTTTGACACAGCCGATACAATTATTGTTTGGATAACCCATATCGTACATTTCAGGCCTTTTTATTCCTAAGCTCTCTAAAATGAAATGGGCATTTGGTTTTTCTTGTCTTTTTTCAAATAATGGAAAGATATGGTCTTGCATAGGATTTTGTTTAATCATTTCGTTAATTCTTTTTCTCTCCTTAAAGTCATATCCCCATACATATCTTAACTTATCCTCTTGGCTATACTCCCATTCTTTTCTAACTCTACGCTTAAGTACATCAGTGCATCTTGCACCAGCAACGCCATTTACATATTTGAAAGTTCTTATAACGTTGTCTACATTTTTATAAGGGCTTTTAAGTCTTGTTATTGTACCACCCAAAACCTTTTCGCAATCTGTTAAAAATCTATAGGTGTCGTGGTGTTGGTCATCAATATCAATATAGATTATTTCATCCAGAATGTTTCTTGATTGCCATATTGATACAAAACTACTCACCCCCCCACTGAACCATGCAACTGTTTTCAATTAATATCTCCTTAACAATAAATTCGTAAAAATTAGGAGCATACGACACACTAATACTCCTGTATTGTGATTTACTCGTATACCCCTAAGTCAAAAGTAAAAAACAATACATCTTCATTTAAGCCTCTTCAGACTTCTTTTTTTTCTTTGGCTTTGGCTTATCATTAACGATGCCAAGTTCTAGTTCTTCAGCACTGATATTAAGAGCGTCTTCATTAAGAATAGATACCTCTTCTTCATTGCCAATATAATCTTGATATTCTTTTTCTGAACAGATAGAATATCTTCCATTTTCATTTTTCACATACGCACAGCCGCCAGCAACATCAGGAATGGGTAATTGAATTTTACCCACTCCATCATATTCAACGACTGTATTACATGCGTTCGTGTTTATTACTCTGCATTTTTGTACAGTCAAATTAATCAACCTCCTAAGACATTAGTCTTCGTCTGTAATCTCTATCATGTCCATAAAATTTCTATTACTATCCTCTAAAATTTCAAAGGTCATTGTAATAGAAGCAGGGTCACCCTCAGAGCTTTGAGACAACTCAAAATTAGTATTAACTTGAGCTTTATAAATTACTATTTTGAATGGTGTTAAAACATCGTATTCATTTTTCTCAACAGTGTTAAATGTAACATAGTAAGCCTTTGGAGCATTTTTGTTACTAACAGAGATTTTAGCTACGCCAGAAGTTCTTCTGATAATAACTCCGACTTCATAAGATTGTCCACTTACAATAGCTCCACTTGAACCTGTAAAATTGCCACTATCAAATGTACCTACTACCGCAAATTCGTCTTCACCAAAATGTCCTTCCTCATAGACAAATACAGTACCATGAATAATTTCTGCACCAGGAAAAGCCCCAACTAGATTCAGTGAACCACTCATTTCAGCTGTAATAGTTTTCTTTTCTGCATATACAGCTTCAGATTCAATTTCACCTCCAGCCATCATTGCATAGAATTTGAATGGAACTATTTGAGCTTCGATTGTACAGGTTCCTTCTAGTGGATTTTGAAATCCAATTCTTTTAGAGCCTTTCGCCATTGCATACACTGACTCAGAAGAAACATTTTGAGTTGTAGTGTTGGCTGTGTCAAAGAATAAGTATGGCTTCATAGTTGCCAAGTCTCTGATATCCACGTCACACACCTGTCTATTTGCTTTGTTTAAATTCGGCATTTTTCTTCCTCCTTAAAAATACTTTTTTAATATAAAAAAAACCACCTTTATAGGTGGCTATTTCTTTTGTTTTATTCTATTTATTAATCGTTCATATATTTGAACCAACCATCATATTTAAACTTGCCCTCACTGTCACCCCATACTGACACACCTGTGCAATTCATATTAAAGGCAATGGCGTTTTGCATACGTTTGAATACATCATAGAGTTGAGTTACGGTCAGTTCATATATATTGGTATAGTTTAAGCTGTTATGATTAGAAGCAATGGCAGATATAAGGTTAGGCAAAGCTAAGTTTTTGTCTTCTTTTTTTGCCTTACTTCTTTCTTCTTGCCCCTTTTGGATTTTAGCCATCAGCTCTTCAGCTTTTTTATTTTTAAATTTTGGCTTAGAAGCCCCTGTGGTTTCATCAGTAATTATTCCATTTAGTTGAGCTATTACTCCACACACTTCCTTAAAATTCTCTTTTGGAATTCGTCCTGTAACAATAAGGTTATCGCTTTCATCTGTTTCTCCATTGAATGTTATAAACAACTCATGTTCTTCAGAGTACTTAACCTTATCAATGAAAAAGAAATCAAATGCTTCTTCATAGGCACGAATGGAATTAGGATTCGATAGAGCTAATGCAGTCATGTCTTGACTTTTCTTAAAGTCATCGCTTTGTTCATCCCACCATTCAGCTGTCTGTCCATTAAAAATAATATGAAATGACTTTGGTTCCATAAGGATTGTGGATAGGTATATTTTATAGATGTCATAATTCATCACTCCACGCTCATCGCACATAAATGTCTTTAATTTTGGCGACCTAATTGCACCTATCTCATGAAGTGCGAATGGAGTTGTACCAACTAGATACTCATGACCTACCTGCATTTACAAACTTCCTCCTCGTCTCAGAAGTGACATAAAAATCGGGCACAGTGTATGATAACACTCGACCATAGTAATTATTGTTAGGAATGTGAGTTCCAACAGGTCTGCTTCTGCTATTATTATCCAGACTTAAATCGCCTATCCCAAAACTTTTCTTGATATTATCATTTAAGAGAGTGCGGTTAATCGCCATAGCAATTACATCGCAACGATTTCCTGCATAGCCCATAGCATGATATTTCTGTTTTTCCTCATTAGACAATCTAACAGAATCTCTATGTGCATACACATAAACCTGTAACGATATATCCATTGTGTTTTTTCCAGTAATACTATCACAGGTGGTTTCCATTGCTATAAATGTTTTTGCACTCGAAACAACACCTTCCATAAAAGGTACAGTCAGGCAATATCCCTGAAGATTTACTTTCCTTTGTTCTCCAGATACAGTCTTTGTGTGTATCCCACCTATCCAATTTTCTTCAAAAGTAAAATCTGCATCATCAAGCACAGGCATAACTAAATCTGTAATTTCTTTGTTATCCATAAAGAGATAGCAAAGCATTTCTTTGAAACCACCCAATTCCCATAAAGGGTCATGAACAACTTCTGGTTTTATTTTTCTACTTATTGCCATCACCGCCTTGCTTCCACCATTCATTGAATGGATTATTTATTTCAACTACATCTATATCACTTTCATCATTTGATTCAGTAGGAGAGTGAAGTCCACATATCCATACCTTTTCACCACTTGGTAGTTCTACTTGCTTATCCCTTTCTGCATTGAAGAAATCAAAACTTAAAGCCAATGTCAACAATCCACCTCGGTCAAAGTATCTATTGTCGTTTTGGTATATCTTTCGATTTGTCACCTTATATACATCAGGTGGTTCAATTCCATCAAAGTCTATAGCAAATCGTCTTTCTCGTTTTAACACCTTAGTTTCATCATCAACAGGAAAGGTAATACCGTATTGGTAATCACCAACAGTCATAGTTCGACCTACATTAGTACCTCTTGAGTATTTTGTAAAGTCTTCTGTATAACCCCAACGTTCAATAATCTCACCCTTAGCATTTTGCCACCTCAATAATAAGTTACATAAATACATCATTCCATGATTATGTAATTTATCATCAGGGTCTATTCCCAGGATTAACCAAATATGACCATTCCAATTTATATAATCACCTAGATTAATTTTATCTTGATTTCTTGTCTTGATTTTCTTGATGTGATTATTTCTATCAGTATCTCTTTCAATCAGTGCTTCTAAAGGTTTTCCATTTTGTTCTACCACATGAAAACCGATTGAGTCGGCAAATCTATCATCAAAGTGTCTGTTTGCTAATTGCAACTCTGTTTCTTGTCTACTATTAGATTGGTATGAATTGTTAATTTTACGGAAGTAATCTATGGAGGGGGTATAAGTATTGTTTGGCATTCACACCTCCTAAAATTGACCATAAGCATAATCAATAAGCCTAGGTAATCCTGTTTCTCTGTCCTCTGCAACATACTTAGATATTCTATTATGATTATCTGCTTTAATACCATCTACCATTTCAACAAAAGTCTTGCGTTCATTTGCAGGAGAGAATATTCTCAAATCATTAGGTGTTAATGAAACTTGAAATGCTTTCAACAAAGATAACTCTCTGTCAAAATATACCTCTCTCATTAATGAAGATAACAACCCGATTTCCCTTGAAGTTAATTTAAAATTAAAATGTTCAACCTCTTTGTCATAATCATAAAAATCAATCTGAGGTGTACATCTATCTACTAACAAATCAATAGCATCATATATATATCCAGTTGCTTGTTGATAGGCAAGCGACATGGCTTCTTCAGGGTCAACATTATAGTATGTAAAAAAATCTCTATCTTTTTCAATTCGTCTTAAAAATCTATCAATTAATTTATTAAACGAAGTGTTATCCATGCACTCACCTCTCTTTTATTTTTTATTTTTACTTCCAGCAGGTCTTCCACGCTTGCGCTGTTCTTTCTCGGCTGGATTGTTTTCTTCTTTTATTTCTGTGTCTTCAGCGACATCATTGCCTTCTTCAGCTTCTTCAACTTCTTCCTGGACTTCCTGAGCTTCTTCAATCTCTTCTTCAACCTCTTCAGTATCTTGAGATTGTTTTGTTAACTCAGCTATCATTCTTTTCATTTCAGCCATTTGAGCTTGCAATGCTTGATTTTGAGCCTTAACTTCATCAACATCTTCTTTAGCTGCCGCTTTAACAGTATCTCTTTTGACAAGCTGAATTCTTGTGTTCTTAATTCTGTTTGAAAGCTCTTGATATCTTTTAGATATTATGTCAACAACTCTTGCTGTCACACTTGAACCACTGGTTGTCAGCTTATGTAATATCGCTCTAACACGGTCAAAGTATGCAGGATTTTTAATATCTAATATTCTCTGTAAACCTTCTTGCGTTGGATTTAAAAGAATGTCTTCTATCTGCTTATCAGATAAAATGTTTTCCCAATCAACAACTCTTAATTCTTTATATATTTCTTCCTTGTGAGCTTCATCAAAAGTTAAAATACCGATATTGAATACTTCGGTATTACTTGCAATGTATTTCAACTCACTAAGAGGCAATGAAATTAACGCTGGTGTTCCATCGCTTTTTGCCTCATTGATTTTATATCGACTACTAGAGGTTTCAATAAAAACCTTACTGCCGCTGTAATTAAATACATCAATATTTTGTAAATCTAAATTGGACATGCAACATGCTCCTTTCTAATCGTCTTAGTGGCAGGACTATGTTGTGTCCTATTAGCCACCCAAGCTAACACCCATTTAGTTTAAGCAGAAGGGCGGTTGGGTATACCGCCCTTTCGTGAGCTACACTATCTGCCTAATATTGACTAACCAGTAATGGAAATTTTGGCTGCGTTTTCAATGTTTGTTAAAGCAACAGAGTATGTAAAATCTTTGACTCTGATGATAACTTTCTCATTGCTGTTATCCATGTCTTGGTATACATTGAGTTGTCCTCTCATATCAAGGTTTCCAACTTTACCAGCTACACCATAAATTTTTTGGTCAGGGATAAACAGTTCACCTTTTGCGCCTTTTGCTGCGCCAGACAAAGATGCTATCTTAACTCCATCGAAAAATCTTACAAGACCATATCTGTTGAAGTCATTCTTCATAGCTTCAGACATGAACTTGTCATATCCTGTCATTCTACCAATTTGCTTTGCATACTTATTGGTTGTGATTGCCACTGCATCTGAACTTCTATCCAATAGGTATAAAGCAAGTTCGTCCATAGCTCCTAGAGTTACTGTGCCACCTGGGCTTGTGATATACTGCTCACCGCCAGGAATTAAAGCTGCATCAATCATGCCAAACACGTCATGGAAAAGAGCGTTTTGTAATGCCTCTTTAGCATAAGTAGTAATTTTAGCAACTGATTTAAAACCATCTCTTCTTAAATCCGTATAAGAGATATCAGTTTCAATCTGACGATTTTTTGTGATTGGCTTTAGTGCATCAAAGTCAATCCAGCTTCTGTCAACAGTACCACCTTTGGCTGCCTCATGAGCAATCAAAGTGTTTTTCGGGTCTTTGGTATATTCCACCCAATCAAATTCTCCAATGGAGCCTCTGTCTAGGAATTGGTCTAATAATTCATCTGGTGCATTATAGATTTCGTCTTGCACTATTCTTCTAACAAATGCAGCGATTTCTTTATCATTGTCTTTTCCTGTTTTACCGATTTCTCTAGCCCAAGCATCAAAAACTTCGGAAATTTCTTTTTCTTCAGCGTTTAACTCAAGCTTGTAATTTACTTTCTCGGCAACATCGAAGACAATGCCATCTTTTTGCATTAATTCTGCAATTTCTGTTCTAAACATTTATACTTCCTCCTTATTTATTTTCTACGACTAACAATCAACTACTTGAATGATTGCTAATTTGTGTCCTGCATCGTTCATAAAGCCTTTGAATACATATTTCGTGCGACCATCGAAAGCAATCAGCTTCCCTTCTGAATTAGCTCCAACATTAACTCCTGGTTCCAACCCTTCTTCTACAAATTGGTCAGTGGCAAATCTTTCACCTGCATGATAGGCAATGAGCTTCGCAAACTCTCCTGGAGCAATAGTAGTGAAATCTTCGTCATAATCAGAAACGTCAGTCCTAATAACATTCATCCCTGTAGGTATTCTTTCTTTGTCCACAAAAAACAAATCTCTACGATTTTCGTCTTCTTCTGGTGGAGCAAAGGAGTCTCCATTTGCAGACATTAATACAGCAGTGCCAGTTTTCATTTTTTCGTCATGGTTGCTTTTGGCCATAGCGTTAGCTGGCTTGTTCATTGTTACTTGTAATTCTCGCAACATATTATCTTCCTCCTATTTCTTTAAGAAATCTTTTACAATTGATAATGAATCGCTTCCGCTATCATCATTGTTTAAATTAACTGATGGTGTCTCCGCTACTTCACTAGACACCTCGCTAGTTCCCACTTTGTTTGATAATGAATCAGCAAGTCTTTGTCCTACTTCAGACATAAGAGATTTTTTGTCTAACTCATTTACATAACCAGTAAGTTCTTCTGACTGCTCAATCTCTTCTCTAGTTAAAAGTCCTGAAGATACAACCAAAGAAATAAGCTCATCTTTTTGAGCTTCTAACTCAGCTGTCATTCGAGCTTGTTCAACTTCATTAAATTTATCTTTGTATTGAGATAGTTCAGATATTTCAGACTTGAGTGATTGTACTTCTGTGCTAGACCTAAGAATCAACTCATCTTTTTCTGCGATTTGCTTTTCGAACTCTTCAACCTTGCTATTTATATCTTTTACAGAAAATACAAGCTTTATTGTTTCGGGTTCGCTAATTGTTACCTCATCATCTTCTACAGTGTAGGTATATTTGTGATATTCTAAGTCGTCAAGACCCCAATGTCTTACCAAGCACACATTTTCCTCTGGGAAAATATAATACACATATCCACGTTGTAGTTGAGCCTCAATTCTTCTCACAATGTCATCGTGAGTTAATTGTGACGTATCAACACTGTTGCCATTTTGCTCATTCTCTGAGTCAGACACTTCTAATACGTCATCTACTTTTTTCGTTTCGTCAACTTTAGCTTTTGCCATCGTGTCCTCCCTTTCATTATTTTTTATATTTGAATCTGCCAACATATCAGCGATAAGAGATTCTGCTATTTCAATATCAGAACCATATTCACTTGATGCTATTTGCAATAATCCACTTGAGTCATACGCAGGTTCAACATCTTCGCCCAATAGGCAGTGACCTATAAATCTACCTGCATTAATAACCTTTGTAACCATGCCGTCCACTATTGTAGGAACGGAGTCGTCTACTGAAATTTCCCAGCTCGTATGTAGAGTTCCTGCTTTTATTCTTTCCATGATTACTTCACAGGCTTTGGAAAACCGTTTCCATATTTCAGCAGTGGCCACGATATACTCTTTGTCATCAATGGTTTCCACGGCTACATCTGTGAAAGAACCAAACGCACTAGTGTCGAACTCAACCACATCGTATTCATAACCGTAAGCATCTTTCTTTTTGACTATCTTTAAGTTGTGTCCTGTGAAATCATAACCACCATCAGACTTCATCGATATCTTTCCAACTAGTGGTTGGTTCAAAAGAGTGGATATCCAATCTTTTATTGTCTCTTTATTAATTGAGACTCCGTTTTTATTACGACCAAAATCGCAAATCACAAATTTTGCAAAATGAGAGTTTGGATTTTCTTGATTCTCAGCAAGATAAACTTGAGAGCTTAATAAAGTTACTTTTTCTTGTTTGCTCACTTTTGTTTCTCACCTCCTGTGTTTACAAAATAAAAAAACACAACCAATCAATGGTTGCGTAAGATTTAAGGTTTTAAGGAGTTTGCTTCTCCAATGAATATCAGGCGATTAATTGATTTCTGGGTAGACACATAATTTGTACCGAAACATACATCTCGATACAAATTATATTATGTGTCTATTTATAATCAATTCATCTTTCTAGGCATTTATACACCCCCTGAATTGGGGGTCTGTATAACGATAATTTCTATTGCTGTATATGCCTGATGAATCCATCATCTTATTTAGTTTTGTTACTCATCATTAGTTTTATTTTTGGAATCAACAGCTTTATCCTTATTATTTACAACTCCCTCATTTGCGCTTCGTGTATAGGCGGTTGCGTGAGGCATAAAGATTTCATCATAGTCCTTCTCATCCTCATCGACTCTCTTTTGAGCTTCTTCACTAGCGGACAGTCCAAGCATTGAATAAGATGTTTCGTATGATGCCCCTAATGTATTAAACAAGAACGATGCTAATTGACGTTTCATATCCAGTTCTAACTGTTCTGAATCCAAAATCGTAACACTAGGAGTGAACTCCTCTGGCATTCCTTTGTCAATAAGAATTTGTCTGTACCATTTTTCTAAAACTATTTCTAATTGAGAAGCAATTGCATTAATAGTCCTTAATAGCTGGTCAAGAGAAATATTTGCAGTAGACACCGATTGTGTGTTTGAATCCATTAAGAATGAAATCCCTAAAGTTGTCAGTACTCTAGAACGATAGGCATTGTACTTGTCCTTGTTTATCATTTCAACTTTGGGTTCTACATATGATATTTCTTCAACAGAAGGAGGAGAGGTTACTACAACCGTTGGCTGTTGCCATGCATTGATAAAGTTCATATGAGCATATGCCATTTCATCAAAACCTTTTTTGCCGAAATCCACACCCATTACTTCTTTTCTAAGTTTCTGATGAATGAACTTTTTCCCTCTAGCTTTTGCATTGATTAAATCTGAATTGTCAAACGCTTCTAGCATTATCAAAGACTTCAATGCCCTGAAGATAGAAGTTAAACCATATTTTCTTCCTTGCTCGTTTATTCTAAGCACACCAGTATATTTAACATTTAATTTTGCATAGGCTTCTTTGGCCTGATATGCTTTCAAAACTTCAGGTGGATAGTTTTCCTTTATCTCTTGTTCTATGTTTTTGAAGAACAAAGCTTTACCCTTTTTGTCCTTTTTGTATGTCTTTTGCAATCTAGATTTCAGTTCATTCATATTAAACAAAACAGCTGGTTCGCCATTGTATTCATAGTCAGCTATTTCACAAATGCCTAAAGGATAAATGTCTAACACATAACTATCATTGTTATGACGTAAAAAAGCAATCCACGTTCCTTCGGAATACGTGGCAACAATAGCTCTTCGGATAAGTGTATCTAACTTAATTGAACTGTTAACTCTTTTGAGTAATTTCTTTGCTTCGTCTAGTTTTGGTTTTACATTTTTTGCGTTGTCAACTTTTTCATATTGCAATCGGTAGTTTGTATTTACATTCGCTCCAATACATTCAACAACCTTCCCCACAATATCATCTTTATTAATATATTCTCTGACAATCTTATTAATTGACAATATACTTTGCAAATCATTCTGGGGATTTCGAGCTAGTCGGTCTATTGTTTCAACGTCTAATGTAGGAGCCTGTCCTGTACCATCACTTAGATGAACAGAATGTATGCCATTGGCTGTATCAAGCCTATTCATTGCTTGTAAAATCCACTTTTGCTCGAACTCTGCCGCTGATGTTACCACAGCAGTGTCATTATCAACATTCGATATAATCACATCAAAATCCTTCGTTGATGTTGGGTCTTTATTTTTTCGTTTCTTTCTATTCTGTGGCATTATTGCATTCCTTTCTAAAATGATATTGGACTAAACATAACAGGAGCAGAAGAGTAGTCGCTATTATCTACTTCGTTTCCTTTATTGCAAAATTCCAAGATATAAAAAATACAGTAGACTAAAGCAGAGAACTTATCTTTGTCAATTTTTCTCTCAACTTTTTCTACTGACAAAACTTTGCCATTAATTTTTAGTTTTAGGTTTGCTATCTCAAAAAACAACAATTCTGTATTAACAAAAGGCAAAACATTAATGTCAAACAATTCTCGCTCTTTGTCCGTGAAATCATGTTCGGGCTTTCTAATCAACATTTTAAGCAAGCCGCTGTCTACAGAATTAATAAAGTGAGCCAAAACTTTCGATTGAACACCCTGCGCTTTCATATCAAACACACACTTTTCAGCATTGTCTGTTTCAGGTTTGTTATCGGTGTTTATCGTGTCGTAGCAACCTAAGTTTTCTCCAGTCAATGGGTCATATGAAACTCTCAATAACTCATCGATTAATCCTGCTCCCAAACCGTTCCCGTCAACAACAACCATTTTAGCTTTGTACTTTCCTTTTATCTTCTTTATCAACACAGCCTGGTCAGCAAAGTTCATAGTGTTAGGTACGCTGATAACATTAAGTGTTTCCAAGTCGGTTATTCTTTTAGTGTTTTTGTTTCGCTTTACTCTAATTGGAATAATCGCAGATTGATTGTTTGATGTTTTTTCACTCCGAGCAACATCTACGCCCAAATATATCTCATCATTTTCATGTTCTATTTCGTGAACTGGATACTCTAATATCCTAGCTGCCATTAGTTTATTAATGTCTACAAGCGAGCCATCAGATGCTCCAACCCATTTTTGCTCATAGTTCTGTTGAAAGAAAATGGGATTGCTAACTTTTTTCTTTTTGAGGATTTGATTCTTAGTATTTCCCCTGCCATAATAACAAGGTAGCATCCATGATGAGCCTAAAACCATTTCACCAGTCAAGTTTCTCATTCCATTAACCATGCGAATGCTTCTGTGGTATTCATCACTGCCACGAAAACCAGATGTTGAAAAGAAGTGAATTTGATGATTCATCTCTTCTGGATTGACTACACCTAGTTTTCCTATGGTTGTTCTAGGCACTTCAACAATAGGCTCCAAGCAATCTTCGAACAAAGCATTGTTTAATAGGGCAGATTCTTCAATTTTAATCCTATGCCTACGCCTACCTTTGCTTTGTTGAGAGTTTGCTAAATTAGTTATAGTTGAACCACTCTTGAATCTAATCAAAGCATCGTTTTTCGAAAAGCGCATTTCAACAATTTCATTCTCAAGAAGAGGGTAGTGTTGCAAGATTTCTGTCATTTTTTCCTCAAGCAAAGCAGCGGCATTCTCTCTGGTCTGAGCTGTAAGTGCCAGATTTGCATAAGGATGAGTCAGACATACAGCGATATCGGCAAGTACCTCTCCGTATGTTTTGGCATAGCCTCGACTAAAAACGCCATACATACTATAAAATCTTACGTCACATCGAAGAAATATACGCTGGTCAATATGGAGTTGAAAATTACTATCCTTTGTTTTGAATAAATCGAGCATAAGGTCTGGATAGAACTTAGCCCAACTAACAAACTGATAAAAATTCCATATATGCTCACCAAACTCGCTGTCATCACCACATGCCAAGATACGTTTTTTTTCTTGTTCATACAACTCTTCGATTCGTTCGTCTGTTATTTTACTCAATAGAATCACCGCCAATCATATCATCATAATCTTTAGGCAACTCTATAAATTTTTCAACACTCTTCCGATTTAAGGGAGTAGGGTCATCAGTAAATATGCCATAAGGGTCACCATTTTGTTTGAGATATTCTTCCTTTTTTGCATCGTAAAAAGCATAAACATCGCTGTATTCAATTGGCGGCTGACCGTTCAGCTCTCTTATATAGCTTACATAGGCGTATATATTAAAATCTACCGCATCAATAGGCCTATATTTAAACTGTGGCAATATCTTAATAACATCTACGGCTTGCTCTAGTGTTTTAACAAGCTCTGATATACTAGCAACTCCTGACTGCAAGCCATCCTGCGCCAATTGCTTGGGAGTTAACTTCCCATCCAATGCTGCCCTCTGTGCGGCTTTGTACCACTTCTCAGCTTCAACAACATTACCCTCTGCTGTTGCTATTTCCTCACGAGTTTTAAATCTAACATATGTAGCCAAGTTCTCTGTATGTAAGGAAGTCTGCAATGGGTAATTGTTCTTAAGTTTTTCAAACTTATCGTGCATCTTCTTATATTCAATCTCTGTGTAGCCATCACCAAATAGATGAATCATTTCATCTGTTACCTCAAAATCGCCAAGAGGCAATTCCTGTTTTATATTGGTGTCAAAATAAACGGCTTGCCTCAACTCCCTCTTCAGCTCCGATTCAGTTGCCATGGTTTTTCTGACAAATCCTTCATTCTCACTATCTGCATAAGTCTTCCCTTGAAATTGCTTTAAATTAATATTTTTAAAGTAATCACCGATAATCTTATCGCCATAAAAACGAACATTCTCTTCAGGTATCTCTGGCCTCTCTTTTTTTAACTGTCTTATTGCTGAATCCATAGAATCAATATAATAAGGTTTATCTAACTGCCTTAGTACTGATTTGAATTTATCTTCATCTATTTCTCCATTGACTGTTGTGGCGTTAGTGATGATACACTTCTTACACCAAGGAACACGACCATCGGCATGGTATGGGTTCTTGCTTGCATAAAAGTCCGCTATCTTTTTAAGTGAGTCTTCAGGCTTGCAACACACACATACTTTGGTTTTATGAACCTTTGTTTTTTTCTTTGTCGGTATACCCCTCACCTACTTTCTATATAATTGATTAGCCGTACAACAAGGGGGAGAGTTGTACGGCTTATGAGTAGCTAATTATAGCCAGATAGTTTATTCAATTTTGCTGTGCTATCACAGGCAAAATAATCAAAACTATTAAAAGGAGTAGTGGGAGTTGAACCCACTTTGCTTTGATAAAACAAAACATTATCCCTAATGATAACTACACTCCCAATAGGGTATAACCCTATATTTCATTAAGACCTGAAGCCCGAAGGACATTCAAGTACGTTCCTAACCATGTGCTTTTTCATTTACTTCTGGTATTCCACCAAGCGAATGAATTAAGCTTATAACTGCTGCCATTATGGCAGTAGAAATAGCGACTCTCCAATCTACTTCTGAAAGAGCTATCGTTCCAATCAATCCAGCGGAGAGAGCTTGAAAAAAAGTTCTATAGGCTCTAACTCCAGCAGCTCTGAGCCATTCTTTTTTTGCCAATCGCTGTACAATTTTATTTTCTCTAAATTTGTTTTTCAACTCACCTTCTCCTTATTGTTAACATCACTCCCTAAACATTAAACTCTAAAGGATATATTGCCTTGACACCTTTTTCGTTTACAACAATAACTGTTTGAGTAGGTTTTCCTAGCAATCTCTTTTCCCTCGTGTATTCATCCCCTGAACCACCAAGGCTTCCTGATTGAATAACCTTGATTCCTTGCACGTCATTCATAGCTGCATGGTGTTTATGTCCAGCTATGACACAATCAGGTTTAAAACCACTCCACAGCACTAACTTGGATATACTTGATTCTGTAATTGCATCTTTGTCACCATGAACTCCAATATAATGCCTGTCTCTAATTGAGAAAGAACAGAATGTATCATCATACTCATCTTCAACAATGATGTTATCGCTGTTATGAAGCATCTGCTTTAAGAACCACGGAATAAGATTGTCCAATCTTTCAGCAATCAAAGCATCTGCCTTGGCCTCAATTCTGCTATGATTTCCACCAACAGAATGTATCTTGATTTTATTAAATATATCTGCCTTGCCTAGAGAATAAACAAAATCAGCAATTAATTCGCAAACAAGTTTTACTTGCTCTATGACATTTTCTCGATTTGTAACGGAAATTGTTTTGTGAATATTCCCTGACACCATATCTCCTAACAACACAATAGTACAGTTCTCAGCTTTATGAGTTTTTTGAATTTCCAAAACATGCTCTAAATACTCAGCGACTCTTTCTTTGGCGATATCAGGGTCATACATGCCACAAAAAGAATAATATGAAGCCCCTATATGCCAGTCGGACAAGCACACAATTAAATCATTTCCGCTATCATGAGGCTTTACACCTGTTTTGTATGGAAGGTATCTTGTGTCGCCTATTGAAGTAAGCATATTTTCTAATCTTTCAATTGTTCCTTCCATGCGTGAGGTTTCTCTAAGTCTTCGGTTTAGGTCAAGTCTTTCATCAAACAACCGTCTTTTTTCTTTTACAATCTCTTGTCTTTCCAATCTAATTGCTGCTAGTTGCTTATCATCATCAACAAACATTTCTCTATTTGCATCAAGCATCTTTTCAAAAGATTGGAATTGCTTCCTGTACTTACTCTCCGTGTACTCGTTGCCAGTAAGCTCATTAAGTATTTCTCCAACCTGCTTCCAAGAACCAATGGATTCCTTGTCTTTGCATATTCTAAAAATCAGCTCTTCATCTGATTCATTTTCAAATCTCTTATAATTATGTATGATATTGTTCACCCCTTTACTCGTCTTCTAGTAATTCGTCATCAACCTTAATTGTAAGGCTTATATTTTCCACATCACTCCACTCATCGAGCAGACTTTCCAATCTGTATGTCTTGATTGTATCTTTTAGATATTCTGTTATTGTCATGTCTTCTTTTGAGATTACTGCATTCTTAAACGATACAGTCTTATTTACTTTTGCCATTTAAGCTCCCCTTTTCTTTTGAACAAAAAAAATAAGGCATGTATGTATAACACAACACGCCCTGATTAATTAGATGAAAGAGTATATCTTCCAACTCTAAAGTATTAACTTTTTACTGATTAAATTTTTTTGGCTTTATCTGCGTACTTATCTTCAATCCACCTTTTTTGTGCAACGCCTTTTGTTTTATAAAATCCAATACGATGCCCTTTGGCGTTAACATAACCCTCATGAGTATTCCGAAGGATTCCTTTGGCGATAAGTTTATCAACCTCATCTTTTGAAATTAGCTTAATTTAGATTCACCACTTTCTATAATTTATTTTTTAAAAGAAGAGTGTGCAATGTTTACACTCTCCTTTGAAGCGATGGATGGATAATAGCCCATCGTGAAACCACCATAAAAAACTATGAAGACCTCTAACATCGCAAGGATATTACTAGTGAAAAAGCACACCCTTCATATGTTCCAAATTCTAAAAACTTGGAAACCCTTGGTATTACTGGATTAGAGGGAGGTCACCACTTAAAAATTGTGAATAAAATCAGCAATTTGAATCAATTATGCTATCTGTTTTTTAAATCTCACACCATATAAAGACAGCTCTCCATTGTCATTTTTTTCTATATAACTTCTTGATGGCCTCACATTATTTATCAAGTCTATTACTGAGTTATTATGAGATGTGAACAATAAATCAAATAAAGTATTTCTTATTGTCGAATGCTCTTTGCAGTCTACAACCGTCAGTAATTTTAAAAGTGTATGAGGTGTAATCTTCATATTCGATACTTCGTGTATCAAAGCTTCTTTATAGTTTTGGGTTAGCAAAGCCTTTTCATTTTGAGTGTAATGAAACTTGCCATTATATAAATTAGCAATTCGCCCCCTCATGTTGTAACACATAGAGATGATGCTATTTAGTTGTCGTCTGTTTACCTTGCAATTGTCAAAATCATCAAAATCAAAACAGTCCGAAAATGGAACAGTAATTCCGCATTGCCTTGGAGAGCGGTATTGATTAAGTTGCTTTATAATATAATCCATTGAAGTATCAAAATACTTACTAATGGTTGTATTATTATTAAATCCCTTGGTTGCAGATATATAATCCAGGAATGCAGGTTTTACTGTTTTGGAGTCAATCTTTTCTAACCACCGCTTTCTTATCTTTTTCAACTCATCGTCAACAGAAACTTTAAATTCCCTCTTTGCTTTATCAATCTCTACCATTGAGCAGATATTCAAAATGCAAACGTCATGATATATTGCCAGTATTTTTTCGTAACACAAATCAGCCATCTGATTGTTTGAGTTGTTTACAGTGTGCCAAATAATCGTATTAAGCTCTTGTGATAAATTTATTACCTCACCAATCTTGTTGTTGCTAGTTCTATGGTCTAAATCTGCTTTTTGACAATTGGAAAATACCCTGTCTATTTTTTCGGCCTCAACATGATTTGCTGGAACAGGAAATACATTATTATTTTTTATTGCAGCCTTAAGCAGAATTTCATTGTCAGTAATTAATGTACTATCGGAATCGTAATCAGCTCCTGAGAGCGTTTCTAATAAATTCTCATTAATAGCATTGACACTTATTATTTCACTTGTGAGGTTGAAATATTTATCTATCATTTCGTGTTCAACATTTTTTGAAATTAATATGTTAGACATTGAAATGTGTGGACTTCTGCACTGCAATATATATTTATCATATTCATATCTGGTAGTATGAACACACCCTGGTTGCAAGGATGAAATAGTAGACTCATTTAACTTGCCAATTGAGTGTAATAACATCTCAAAAGGATTTCCAAACAACACAGAGTAATTGCCGTCAATCAACACATGTCCTTTTCTAAGGTTGCTCAAGTATGACTTACAAGTAGCTCTTTTAAAATCACGAAACATTTTAGTCTTAAAAAATGTATCAGATAAATTCATCATCATGTAGGCTAGTTCGTTTTTATCTTTGGCAGCGTTTGTTTTAATGTAATCAGATATCGAACATTTCACATGATGTTTAAAAACATCTGTATCAGTATTGAGCATGTCCAAATAATCCAAAGAGTCCTTTAGCAATTCCTTTGCATCAGCTTCATTTAGCTGCAAAGTATTTAATAGTTGATAATGTGCCTGAACTAATTTACCATCAAAAAATCGTGTTTTCTTCTCATACTTCACAATGCTAAAAATGGAATCTATTTCACTCAGCCATTTCTCAATGCTAGCAAACTTTAAATACTTTATGCTGTTGGGAGTAGTTACTAATTTAATTTGCTTTATATCTGTCGCCATGGTTATTGCTTCGCTATGCAAATCAGATATGGATTTTATATTATTGTCAAAAAACCATTTCTGAAGGTTGGTATTAAAACAGCATGATTTAAAGAAGCGATTCCTAATTAGAATCATGCCCTTGTCTTTGTATCTACCCATAATACTTCTATCAATCATAGACTGTCCATCAAAGATGGAATTGCATATATCTACATATCCCTCTCTTGTAGTTAATGCAGAACCAGAGCCATATTCCACAATAACAGCTCTTTCCTTAAACTTTGAATCAAAGTCTGGAATGACAAGAATGTTCTCAGGTTTAATATCAATTAAATCAATTGCACTACTTGAAGATAGTGAGAGATAGGATTCTAAAGCTGCAAGGTCTACATTATCACCCTCTTTAATATCCAAGCCACACATTTCCCATTCATGAAATTTGTCATATAATCTTTCGTCAATAAACAAACACTTGCCAACTCTAGCAGAGCCTGATGACCTTTTGAATCGAACGTACTTCACACCATTACATACAAAGCCATTGACATAGAGTTTCCTTCTTAAATCCTCAACAGGCACAGTTGTTTTTTGATTGGCTGTTGTATAAATGTATTCTGCATCGTCATTTATTCCAATAGCAAATTTATTTGGTAGCTCATCCTCATAAAGTAAGTGCTCCATCTCAACTGGCTGGTTTGTAATGATTCCTACAATATGTCCACCAGAGCTGTCATATGCAATGCAATTACTAAATTTTAGCTGTCTCAAATCATACCCTTGTTTAACATAAATATCATTGGCAACCTTATTAAATGCCTTAATGCTGTATTTAAAAGTAACATTAATGACCTTATTGCTATATTCTTTGCCATTCTCCACAAAAGAAAATAAATGCTTGTCTTTCTTATACTTTCCTTTTTTATATATTTCCCCAGCAATTTCTCTTAGCTTTAATAAATCCAAACTAAAGTCCAAGGTGTTGATATATTTATTAAAATTAACTTCACCTGACTGTGTAGTGAGAGAGTAACCAATATCATTTTGCCCCTCAACAAAATTATTGGCTAAATATAAATCCTTTGCATCTATGCTAGGAATGTAGATACAATTTCTATTCCCCCTATTGGTCATACATTTCCTCCCCATTTGACTTTTGACACATTGTCTCATCATACTCCAAGTCATATTCTTCCTCGATTTCAAAAATGTGATTCATACAATTTGCAGTGCAATCTATGATTTCCTCAATTTCTGCTACTTTACTTTCGTGCCCTCTTGAACTCTCATTAGAGCACAAAAGTAAATCAATTTTCTTTTTAAGCAATTCGCCATTACTCTCAACTCTCTCAGAAAAATATGATGTGTCCAATATTTCTCGATTCCTTATTTTTTCAATTTTCATTTATCTCCCCTTTGTTGTTTTCTATTCTTACGTAAAACACCCCCTATATATAATTATCGCAAAACGATTGAAAAATTACATAGCCAAAATAAAATTTTTTATTTATTGTATTTAATGCAGTTCCCAAAAGGTATATAGTTTGGGAACTGATAGTCGCTTCTAAACACATGCATTTGAATCGGAATCACCTCGAACAAAATAATTCAACAGAAACTTATATTCCTCTATATAGTTATCAGGTAAAATCCATATCTTTGAACTCCTTGCCAAGCTCTCTCGCTCATCTTTATCAACAATGGAGACTCCAAGTTCTTTTTCGATACTATCTATTTTTTTATCTACAGCATTTTTGTTGTTATTAAATCTCTTCACAGCCTTATCTTCGAGAGTACTAGCTATTTTGTTTTTGAGTTGATTTTTCTCCTGTCTCATTTCATCCTCTGACAATACCTTCCATATCCCCTCATCGTTAAAAATAACTTTGATGCGTTCGGCATAACCGTGCCATCCATAATTTTCATATATGTACTCGTCTACAAGGTTGTAAAATGCATCAACCTTTCCTTGTTTTTTTATCAGCCACATATTCTTAACGCCCAGCTTATCATGAGCAAATTGTTTGGCCTTTAAGTATTTCTTTGATTCAGCAGTAGTGGCCGTTCTGGTTTTACCATTGGGTAAAGTAATAAGCCTTTCTACATCCCACATTATCAAACTGTAAAAGTCTTTCAAACTGCGGAGAGAAGACCTGAATATACTCCATAATCTATCATCACAATCAACATAAAAATTATTAATACCAGAGATAGAGGTGGAATTATTGTTACTGACAAACTCATATTTATTTATTTTTTTGTAATCTGGATTAACCAATCCTAGTTCACGATACCATCCAGTACGAGAGAATGTAGCTACACATCCTTCAGACTTGGCAAGCAAATTAAGTATGCATTTGTTCATATGCTTTACGTATATTGAATCGCTTCGCCCCTCTTTTAAAAGGGGAACTTCGTAAACATTGGTGACAATGAACTTATGACCTTTCTTTTCAAAGTCGAAATATCTCTTCCACTCCTTTAGTTGAGCTAGTTTTGAATCGCTACTTAAGACTGGTTGACCCAATACGTTACAAAGCTCTTTGTAATTTCTGACGACATCCCCAACGGAGAGTCTTTGACTGACGGCTAATTGCAATTCATTGCTTATTGTTTTAGTGATTTTCATTTTGTCTTCCTTTCAAATTTGGATATTCCTAAAAGGGTTTACTGTCTTAATATGCTCCCTTTTTTATTTAGTGGTTTTCAAAAATGGGATAACAGTGACCTTATATATAATATAATATTAAAGGGCACTAATATCCTTTTTTTTATTTTCAACAACTTTACCCACAATAATCACCTGTGGAAGTGGTGAGCGAAAGCGAACCAATGAACACAGAGGCTCGCTGCCTAAGCGACCACAAGGCAAAGTGATTCAGGGCTAATATAATACATATATATTACTGGTCTGGAATTAACCTCCTGTGGATATGTACAATTTACCTGCCCTCTGTAAATTTGGATTTGGATTTAAACTTTACTCTTTCGTTATGTTCTTGATTTGTTTGACTAGCCAGATTCTCTTCTTTTGCATTTGACTTCTCAGAAGTAGCAAAGAAAAACATTTCTTCTTTCTATGGACTCCAACTTAGTCATACAATTACTTCTCCCTTAAATCTTTCTTTCCAGGTTAACTTTCTTGGAATGGTGGGCTTTGGTTTTGATGGTTTAGGTGGCATATAAAGTGTTTCTCTAACTTCAATAGGTTTTAGTGTTATAGAGTATTCGTTTACACAACCTAAACCTCTGCCTATGTCTACTCTACTTGTGTCTACATATAAACGGCTGCCTATACTACTCCTGTGCATAATCCTTAAGCATTTGACTATCCTAAACGCTAAGATGTTTGAAGTCTCCACGTCTTCCATATAATCATCGATTGCCTTGCTGTATGTCAAGTTATCTTCGAGAAAATTACCTACCACCTTTTCTAAGCATCGTTTTATCTCTTTTGCTTTGTCATAATCATTCGCAATAGAAGGGATTGTTATAACACCTTTATGCTCATCCATATTATTATCCTCCAATATAGCGAATCAATGTAATAATCAACCATATTACACCTGATGATATTGCTATTCCGAAGATTATCTTTATGAGTACTATCAAGCATACGAGTATGGTGACGAATTTAATTCCGCTGGTAAATTTTTCTTCTAATTTGTTTATATCTCTCATTTAATTTTTCTCCTAATTATTTGGTATGTAGGGTTTTGGGGCCTCCTGTATTTGTTGCCACGCTACAATTCTATATCCTTATTTGTTATTTCCTTACTCATCTCCATCTTCACTCCACAAAATACGCTGTCCGCACTTATGGCAACACTCATAATCTTTAATGTCAAAATCTATGCTCATGTAGCTATCTGCGTCACCTGTATCGTAATTGTTTTCACGGTGACATGACGGACAAACAAATCACACATCATCGGCAAAGTCCCTATTCGGCTTCTTCCCCACCTGTAACTCCATGCAAGCCTTGGCTATATCAAAAGTCTCCAATAGCAGTTCTGTATAATCAGTGCTTTCTCCGTTGTCTTGTAGGTACATCTTATACAATTCTTTGCTTTTGATTTCTTCTTCAAGTATTTCTATTGCCCATTCAACATCTTTCTGGTTCATCAACATAATCCTCCCATAAAATTCTCTGACCACACCTTGTACAATACTTTTCCATAGAATCATTATTCAAGTTAAGACCACATTCACATTCTGTAATTTTCCATTTGGTGCCGTAACCGTCTGGTATAGTCAGACCTTCTATTGGTTTTTTGGCTATTTGTAATTCCATGCAAGCAATGGCGATAACATAAAATAGCCTCACGGAACTGTCTTTGTACGAGCTTTCTGGATACCATTTTTCCAACATATGCTTGCCATGTTTTAATGATTGTTTAATGTCTTGTTGATTCATTGCTCAACCTCCACATAGTAATCCATTCTGCTCCATCCACCACTAGCCTTCATGGAAGTAATAACTTCATTGCCACTATATTCACCTCTATTGTCTTCTATTACTCGCCCACGCCTGTACTCAATGTAATTTGGCGAACGCCAGTCTTTGCCAATGCGGATATAACCCCACTCTTTCTTGTCGCTCAATACCATTTCCTTTAATTCCCTTAGTGTCATTGTTTCATTGATTGACACTTTGTAATTTGATGTAGCATCTCCATTATCTGATACCCTCTCAAAATTTAATTTTTTCATAACCCACCTCTTACAGTTGTTCAAATTCTGCTTCTAGCTCTTCTATATGTTCTTCAATAAGTCTCATAATTTTATTTTGCAACTTATTAGAAAGTTCATATTCTTGCGATGTAATGGCTCCTATGCCTCTTTGCTTTCCGAATATCCCTATCTGCACTTTTTTCTTTTTTGCTACCAAGGATGCAGGATATTTACCTATTTCATACTTTGAAAGACCCGAACACCAATCCCACCAATTTTTTATATTTACGATTTCTTCTCTCAGCTGATTTGCTCTCTCCAATTTGTTTTTATTCATATCTACTCCTTTACTCTATCTCGATTATCAAATTATTGTACCAGTCTAGTTTAATCCCCTTGATTTCATAAGTTCCTAACCCATCATCAACATGAACTTTGTGACTATCCGTCTTTAACTCTGCTTCATCAATCAGCTTGGTTATCTTGTTTCTAAACTCTTGTATAGTCAAATCAATGTACCTCCATATCTGCCATTTCGTAAACAGGGCAGTCTATTCTTTCGCAATCAATATTTATGTTGCTTCTTCGCATTCTACACGCAAACCCTCGTGTTACTTTCATTAAAAACTTACACGTCCTACAGTTCTTCACCAGCTTTGCTTTTTCCTTATCCATCTATTTTTCCTCAACAGCATGATGTGTAGCTCATTGATATGATTCCTATATCTGAGATATTGCACTCATCTACATCCAATCCGACCCTACTCTCTACTCTTGTTGCTTTTCTGTATATATTTTCTGCCTCTTCTTTATTGGTTGCTACAATTACTGCCTCGTAAGGCTGTCCACCATAAGCACTGCAATCATAAACTGTGTATATTTTTGTCTTACTCATCTTTTAATCCCTTTTCATAAAATTGATAAAGTTTAATATCATTGCAAGCAAGACGATTATTGAAAATGCAGCCGTGATTCCAAATAAAACCGTTGCAAAATTGCTTACATCCATTTCATTCCTCTCTCCTTATCTTATTTCCCATTCACCAAGCAATTCGTTCGTAATAATATCGCTTACGGTGACAATTATGTACTGACTCATCAATTCAATTTGCTCTTGGATGTCAAATACTTCATCAATATACACGTTTTCAGTGTTGTGAGTGTAGAAATTATAAATTTCCTTGACTATCAACCTCATCAGTTCATGTTTTGCCACTCTTTTGCATTGCTTATTTGAATTTGTGAATGCAGTTTTTGTAATCCACAAGTCTTCCTTGTCACAGTTGATGATAATTAATCCAAAACTGCTCTCCTCAAACGATAACGAAGGCAAATATTTCTCCTTTGTACTCTTAAGTATGTCGAACAAGAAGTGTTTGTACTGCCTGTTTACCTTTGATACTTCCTTTTTCTTTGATTTTGATTTCCCCATTAACTTTTCCTCTCCTTAATTCTGGTTAAAATAAAAAAACGTGATGTATTCCAACTGTCTTAACTAGCATGGCAATAAAATAAGACATATGATTTGTTGCATATCAAATGTCATCATCTCAAAAGCCGTATATTACGACCTTTGCTAGTTAAAACGTCCGTCCTGCTCAATAAAATATGAGTCAGGTGTTGAAATAATCACGTTTTGAACTCGTTATGAGGTTTTAGATTTCTTAGCGTGGAGCCATTATACCTTCTTGGGCAGTGATTTGTCAATACCGATTTTTTGAAGCTGAGGAATTTTCGTTTCTTTAGGATTTTGTGGTAGTTTTTGGGTCTGGAGTATTGAAATGGGGGAGTAGATGTGGTATATTATGTGCATAGAATAGAATAACCATTGCAAACTGGTTAGCCTCTAGTGAGGAATTTGAAATTCCACCCAGTGTCGCCTAACACTTTAGAGGGTGGTTTTTCATTTGCCTAAAATAGATTGCTAAACATGAATATAAATGTCAGCAATGCGAGTATAAACATACCAAATGCAATTAAATCTTTGAAATCAAATGGTTTTTTATCCATAGCATCACCTCCATCTGTTCAGATTTAGAGGCAATTCCACCCAACAATGGTTATTCTGTGTTAGATTGTATCATCCACATGAATCTTTGGCTAGTAGATTTATGATTTGGATGATTTTTCTTTGTATTCAGCTAGCAATTCAATTCTTTTTGGTAGGACAACTGTGTAATTGCAGTTATCACAGCATCTTCCTGAGTCAATTACTGGGTCTGGATTGCTTCCATAGCCCTCAGATTCAACTCCACATATTATACAGGTGTATTTTTGGTCTTTGCTCATTGCATTGTCTCCACTTTCATAGGAATTTTGTATGTTGGTTGTAGGCCATGAGACAATTTTAGCATCTGAGGGGGGGGCGGTCAACTCAAAATGCATAATTTTTAGGCTATTCGGATGGTTGTGGTGTGGATTTGTGTGCTGTAGGGTGGAATTTGTGGGAGTTATGGGGTTTTCTAGGTGTGGATGGGTGGATTTGTGTTAGAAAAATGTATGTGCGTGTGTGGTAATGTGGTGAATTTTTGTATGAATCGGGATAAAAGCCGTGATTTCGTGCGGATTTGGGTGTTTTCTAGGTGTGATTTCGTGCATGTGGGTGGGTCAGGATTGTGGGCTAGGCTTGGTGGGTAGTGGGTTCGCTCGAATTTGATTACCGATTGAATTTTGGTTGGGTTCGAAAGTGGGGTTTTTATTCGGTGGGAGAAATTTTGTGTGTGAGTGGGTAAAAATATTTGATGCTGAGTAGAACGCATACCCCTGTTCTGGCAATTCAAAACGCTTTTCGCAATTTTTCCATACCCCTATGAAGTCCACTAATAGCAAGGCTTGACGGTATTTTGCAATTGATAAAAAAGCAAAATTAAAATAAGCAAAAAGCAATAAAATAATTGCCTCACCTTGTCAAGCTCTACTGCTTGACAAAGAAACATTTTCTGCGTGCTAGGTGTCCAGGGTGGCGGCTTTTCGTGTCCAGGCGTGCACGTGTGAGGCGGTCAAGTGATTTCACTTGACAGAGTGCGGCTGTGCTACTACAGCTATAACAGTATAATTGTATAAACAATTCAATCAATTATCACACAATTCAATATCTTTACCTCCATCCCTCCAACTGTTCTATATCAACTATAACACTTGCCACGCCTTAAAATCTCCAGCACAGCAGCTATACGCTTACACACTTACACGCTAGCCACTATATTATACATAAATAATAATATACATAAATTACAGCTATTATACTATCTATATACTATACCAACAACAACAAAAAAACACTTTCCTTCTATATAATACAAAAAAAACACTTCTTTTTTCATGATACTATCACACACACACGGCCAAAAATCCCGGGCAATCATACCATCCAAAAAATACACCCTGGACACCCAAAAAATACAATCTATCACGCTTAAAAATTTCTAAAATCCATCTAAAAATCCCAAAAATATCACATGTCAACAATTTTTCAAAAAAAATTTAAAAAAATTTTATCCCAAAGAAACGCATGAAATGGGCATTCTTGAATCTTTATAAATAAAATCAAAAAAAAAAATCAAAAAAGGCCTTTACAAAAAATATCTTTGGTGTATTATGAAAATCAGCAAGCGAGATAGTGCTGCGAGACATGCAAAAGCACAATCAAAAATGCTAAAAGCACATTGACATATAAAAGGTATATAGAAGTATATATCAATCGAAATCGCAAAGGTGACATTGTGAAAGTAGGCTAGTGAGATTTTAAAGGCTGACACTAGACAAGTAAAAAATAGAATCCGACCGCCAAAAAAGGTAAAAAGTCGGTGAAGGGTGACTGCTTGCCATATAATCACCCTAAAAAGCGTATAGAGGTCTAAGACATACGCCACGAAAGAAGGGGAGGCATCCCAAGGCAATATGTATCATGTGTATTAAAGAAAGCGAAAAGTTACACTATAAAGAAATTAAAATTTATAAAATTTTTATTATATATAAAGCTTGTAAAGAGCAATAAAAGAATTGACGGCTGGGCCATCGCTTATATGAATCTTTACAGGCTTAATTATGTAATAAAGATACAAAAAGTAAAGCCCTGGAGGTATAAAGATATGAAAAAGCTTACTAAAGAAATGCTTGAAAATGAAGGCTACAATACTACAAGCGACCTAGAAAGAGCATTATATATACTACATGATGGCCATTTATGGGATGGCTTCTACACAGAGCCTACAAGCTATGGGCGCCTAGTCGAGCATAGAGAAATAGAGGCTTTTCTTGAGTATGATAGATATGACTGTAATTTTTGGGATAAAGCTACTAAAGATTTAAAAATAGTGCAAATCATTCCAGAGACTAAAGATATATTGATATTTGGCAATCAAAAAATTACAAGTAAGCAAGTAGAAAAGATACAAGAATTTGAAAGAAAAGGCTATTTAGTAGTAAAAGAAGCAGCTTAAAAAAAAAAAAAAAAGAAAAA
>Ga0209737_10000056_pt1 | contig 96690 bp, 96 predicted proteins | sample TergutCu122P3_FD_187284 | JGI IMG/M metagenome (GOLD analysis project Ga0209737, IMG submission 187284) | Cubitermes ugandensis P3 segment gut microbial communities from Kakamega Forest, Kenya - Cu122 P3 (SPAdes) (version 2) | ecosystem: Host-associated > Arthropoda: Insects > Digestive system...
CACGCAATTCGGAGACAGTCGCATAAAACTAGGGACTTATGGGTGGATTCAAGGTGCGTGCAATTATTTGGTATTGGTTTGTGAAGAGGCGCCCTTTGCCGAAACGGCGGCTGCCTATATGTTTGAGCAAGTCGTCTTATTTTGCACACAGTTGGGGTTGGGCACCTGTTGGCTTGGGGTCTCTTTTCGTCGAAGCGACTTTGAAAAACAAATAAAACTTCAACCCAATGAAAAATTGAAAATTGTTTCGCCCGTAGGCTATGCAAGCGGAAAGCAGCGATTTATTGAAAAATATATTGTGAGAGCGGATAACAAGCATGCGTCTCGCAAACCTTTTGAGGAGCTTTTTTTTGATAAGGATTTCAATCATCCACTCAAAAAAACGAGTGCTGGGCTATTTTTAACACCGCTTGAAATGGTTCGTCTGGCGCCTTCGGCAAACAATAAACAGGAATGGCGCGGGGTGCTTGACGGCAATATATTGCATTTCTATAAAAATCCATACCCCATGTTTGATTCCATGGATATGGGAATTGCGCTTTGCCATTTTGAGCTGAGTTGTCAGGAAATTGGCATGGAGGGCAGATTTGAAATATTGGAAGGTTTTCCAGAGAATGAAAAACTGAAATATGTCATTTCATGGGTAGGAAAATGATGGCTGACGGATGCTCCAGCCTGGTTCTGCTATTTCTGTGAGCTCATAGGTGCAGGCCCTGGGGGGGGGCTGGCTTCTTGCCTGTTTCTATTTCAAATAATGCCCCGCGACACCAATCAAGGTTCCCAGGACAGCTGCCATCGCCAGAATGATGGGGATGGCTTTCCTGTCTTTGGCTTCGAAAAGGACGACGACGGGCAAAGTGAGTGCCACAGAAATGAGACCGCCCTGCAGCCACCATGCAATGTGTGGCAAGTCAATGTTCACAATAATAATGGACACAAAAAAGTATTGCAAAAAAGCAGAAACAATGGCTCGCTTTTCCAATTTCTGAATGAGCATGGGAATGGCATCAACCGTTCCGGCGACGACGCCGATGAGGGCGGATAATAATAAAGTATCCATTTTCATAGTGTTGTGTCCCCTGTTTTATTTAGACCGCTCACAAATATTTGCCGGCCTCTCTGAAAGACAACTTGTCTAACTTGTTGGAATGCCTTTTTAAAAAAGCCCTTACCCAGGATGGATTTGTTTTTGAATATTCTCTCAAACTCCAACCGATGGCTTTGTTGACAAAAAACTCTTTGCTGCCAAAGTTGTTGACGATGATTTGTTCCAATAATTCAACAAGGGTTTTGTCTTTATATTCTTGTTGGAAATTAATCGCCGTTCGCCGAAGCCACACATTGTCACTTTGAGACCAAAGCAGCATTTCTTTTTCCAACTCCGGGTTTTTCAAAACAAGACTTCCGACAAAAGCATCGATGGTGTCAACGGTGTCCCACCAGGATTTTGTTACTATTAAAGTCTTCAATGTGGGCAAGTCATCCTTCGTCAATTTTTTCACTTTGGTTTTCAAATAATCCAGGGCGAGATATTGAGCTTCGCGCGGGTTTTTTTCCCAGCAGGCGTTGACAAAATTCCACTCCAGCTTTGTTGTGTTAAGCCCAGCGAAAAATGACTTTTCCAATGCTTTCAACTTGGGTTTTGGAATCCCCAAAAAGGGAAAGAGATTTCGCATATAAGCCGACATTTTTTCGCCTTGCCTGGCGTCTTTGTACTTTTCTAATTCGGCAAAAATGTTGTCATAGTCCATCGCAACTTCTCTTTTGTTTTTAAGAGGCCTCATCAAAACTCACCACCCCGTGAGCCCACTCTTGGATTTTATCTTGCCTCAGCAAAATGAATTTCGCCCCATCCCAAACATAGTAGTCGGCAAAAATCGGTTCACCCAGGGCGGCGTGATAAACAACGAGCAATCGACTGTCCCTACGGTATATTAAACCGATGGGGCCTTCATAGTCTGGAAGAAAGTGTTGGCCGAAACTCATTCCCGGATGCACAATGCCGGTCGTCCGGTCGATGAGGCAAAACTCAACACAACTGATGCCGCAGCTAATGGAAAACACCGTGTATTTGTTGGCGAAATTTGGAGGCCCTCCGTCGCTGAAGTGCAGGTAGCCCTCCATTTTCCAATTCAACCCCTCGCTTGGAATTTTCGTGGGTGCAAATTTGGTTATTTTGCGCAAAGGGACAGCATATGACTCGAATTGCGTGGGCACCGCATAGCTTTCCTTGGCGGTGGTTTCGCGCGAAGAACAAGCAAGCAGCGCGGCGATGTAGCACAGAAGCGACCATCTTGCGGCGTGTGGTGAGAAAAGCATGCGTATTCGCTTTCAATGGAGAGGGGTGTGCTCAACACTCAAACCGGTCTCAGCAGCATGGCAGCGGCTTCAATGATGACATTCTTGACTCTTATGCCCAAAACGGCAATCTTTTCTCGAACTTCTTCAACAGTATGGTTTTTTCGGGTGGCTTCACGAATAACAACAAGCAATTGCTCAAACGCCTCTTTGTCTGTAATTTGAGGACACAGCTTTTCCAAGTCTGCAGTTGTTTCTTTGAGCATTTGTTCTTCAATGGCACGCATGGCCTTATCCGTTTCATGGCTGCTTTCTTCTATTAAGGCATACAGCCAATGAGGGCAATCTTTCATAAACAACTCCATGCAGATCAGTTTGGTTTGTGAATAGCACCCCTCAGCTCGTCAACTTTCTTGAGAAAACCATCCACTTTTTGAATCTCTTCTAAGCCTTTGTCTGCAGCTTTTGAAATGTCATCCAATCGTTTTTCCAGCCCTTCTTTGAGGTTGTCGGGCTTGAGAGTCTTCAAAGCTTCATTTTGAAATTTGTTTGCTTTTCTTATGCTGTTCAAATGAGCGGTTATTGCGGCATTGCCCTCCATCAAACGATCAAAATCATCTTCAATGTCTCTCAACAATTTTTTTCTTTCCACTTCAAGTGGAGCCACCAAGCGTTTCTTTTTTTCTTCAATGCCCTTGGCCACCGCCATCGACCACAAAACTGTTGAAGTGAGCAATCCCTGCTCCCCCTCGCCTTGTTTGGGTGGAATGAATCCCTTTTCAGATATGACAAGCTTCCCGGCAGCTATTTCTCTGAGTTTTCCTTGAACAATGGAACGTTCTATAAACGCTGGCAACCACTGCTTTTCAAGGTAGTCCATTCTTTTTTGTGTCAGATTGTCAAAATAATCATTTACCAAAACCATGTGAGACTTTTTTATTTTTGCAATGTCTTCCCCGATGATGCGCGACATTTCTACCGTTTCTTGAGGGACAGTTGCGCACCCGCCTAAGACAATGATCAGCGGGATCACTTTGGCAGGAATACATCCACATGGTTTTTTTATCATAAGCACCCACCGCCGCGCTTTTTTCGCGCAATCAGACAAGGACAGCATTTTTTGCGGGTTAAACCGTTGAATACTTGGAAGAAATAAATGGTTTTTGCTCACATCCTCAAACAGCTTATGGGCCTGTTTTTTCTCTAATAAATGGGCTTTTCAGGCCCAGTTACACAACGCTTGCTGTGGGCCGACCATAGCATTCTTCGCACATCCTGTGAAATATTTTTTGTGTGGGGCCGCCCAAGCCCCCGCCCCCCCCTACCCTCATCCCCGCTCCCCCCGCTGCAGGTGGATGGCTACTGCCAGACACAACAGCAGGCATGCGGAAAGACACGCGACAATGGCATTCCAGCCGCCGACGCTCCACAAAGTGCCTGAAAAGGTTCCAAGGAGGCTGGAGCCGAAATAATAGGCCCATAAATATAAGGCCGAGGCCAGCCCCTTCGCCGTTTTGGCGCGGCTGAAAATGGCGCGAGGGCGGCAACAGCCTCCAAAAGCCCATGGCCATGAGCAGCGCCAGAATGCCAGCGGCAACAGCATAGACCATCAAAAAGGTTGAAAACCCGCCCAAAAACAGCGCAACCCGAACGCGCATGAAGGCCGCCGTCCCCAAGCGGATGCCGGAATTTTCGACAATGGGCGATAAGGGTTGGCCAGCCATGAGGCGTTCTGTTCAAACACAACCCACAGTTTCTGGCGAGCGCCAAAGGTTGCCTTCTTTGTAGTCAAAAAGAGATATCATCCTTTGTCGCCTCTTGTGTGTTGCTTTAAAAAGTGTATAGTTGCGATGCAGAAACTCAGGCTTGCCCAGCTGGCTTTTCAGCGTGGTTTTGCCCTGGGTGAGGGCCGTCGCATTTGTTCCTGAATGGAGGTATGTGCACATGGTTCCAGAAGCAGCAAAAAACAAGTCATGGATGAAGACTCCCCTTGCAGGTGTTTTGCTTTGCCTTGTCCTCGCAGTGTCTTTGCTTTTGGGTTGCAAGGACGACAAGCCGAACTCGGAGCCAAACGCTGAGCCTGAGCCTGAGCCTATGTCTGTGTCTGTGCTGTGCACTGTCGGCGACGACAGCCCCTGTGCGTTGTGGCAACGCTGTGTGGCCACAGATGGCGCCCAGGGCGACCAGGGCCACTGCGTGGGAGAGCGCCAATGCGAAACCAACGACAGCTGTCCTCTGGGGAGAACGTGCGAAGGCGGCACCTGTGCGCCATCCTTCTCTTGCGAGATGGGTTGCCCTCCGGGCGAGTATGTTTGTGTTTCTTCGAGCGCCAACTGTCAACGCGGGTGTTTTCTCAACGGCGATTGCTCCGGCAGCAGAGTGTGCGGAGGCCACGACACAACAACCGGTCTGGGCACCTGCCGAAACCCACAGTAAAGGCCGCTAACCCTCCAAAAGCATACTCCGAAAAAGCGCCCTTAGTGGGGGGAAGGGGGGCAGGCATGGGTGGCCCCGACAAAGCATTGACTTTATCCGGCATTGCCGTATAATTCCCCTGTGTACACGGTTATCGAAACTTCCGTTTTTGTGCGTTATGCCCAGGCCATTTGGTCTGACGCTGAACGGGAAGCTTTTATCAACTGGATAGCCGCCCACCCGCTCGAAGGCGACGTCATCCCTGGAACAGGGGGCCTAAGAAAAGTCCGCTGGAGCAGCAGCGGCTCAGGCAAGCGCGGCGGAAGTCGTGTCATCTATTATAACATTCTGCAGGAGGGGGAGGTCTGGCTGCTGATTGTCTATGCGAAGTCAGAATTCGACAATTTGCCTTCCCGGTTTTTGAAGCAACTCAAAGAGGAGCTGGACTCATGAAAGAATCAGAGCGATTTCAAGCTGACTTGTTGCAGTCCGTGCGGGAGATGAAGGCCCAAAAGGCGGCCCGCACAACTCAAGTCAAATTGCCGGAGTTGGTGGCAGCGAGAAACAAACTGGGGCTCTCACAGTCTGAGTTTGCCCTATTGCTGGGCGTTTCTTTGCGCACGCTGCAAGACTGGGAGCAAGGGCGGCGTGTGCCCAGCGGTGCCGCCAGGACTTTGCTGAAAGTGGCCATCCAACACCCGGAAGCCTTGAGGGACTTGAAGGTGGCCTGAGAAGAGCCACCCCAAAGAAAAACCCCTCGCAGCTTACACCGCCTAAAAAAACAGGAACCAAGCGAGCGTGGCAAGCAAGGCAAGCAGCACAACGGAAAACACCAGCGCCATGGTTTTGAATATTTTGCTGAGCGTGCCCAGAAGCCCCGTCAAAACAGTGGCAAGTGTCAGCACCAGGGCTTTTATTTCTGCGAGCTCTTTTCTTTCACCGTCCATGGCTCTCCCTTGGCGTCGCGCATTCCGGTGGGGCGGGCTCTTCCAGGGGCAGGGGTTGGCCATAGGGGATGGTGTCTTCAAGGCACCACCACGGCCACGGGGGCGGCGGGGGCCCGGGCTCTGTTGTTTGGCTTTCAGCAGGCGGGCCAGCTTCGTCCAGCATTTCAACGAGCGCTGCCAAATTCTGCTCTATGCATGTGCGCTCCTTCATGCGGATGGCGTCTGTCAACACCGTGAAAATGTCCATCAGATAGCCAAGCCCCCCGGGCGAGGCCGTGAGGACCAAGACGCGCTTGCGCACAATGTTGGCATTCGAGAAATGCGCTTCCTGAAGGCAATCCAGCAGCTTGTAGATGGCATAGAGCATCAAACATTCGCCTTGAGTAAGCCCACTTCCTTCATTTTGTTTTTCTTCGTTCATGTCCAACCTCCCATGCTGCAGGAGGCCGGGCTTTTCATTTGAGCCAAAAAACATGGCGGCCCAGATGAGTGATCAAGACCGGTAATGTTGCTGAGAAACCGGTGACCTTTCGGTCCCCGTCTGGGCCGCCCAACTGGCCAGCATTCAAACGAGAGACTTCAGGCCACCGGGCACGGCAGGTGCATTTCTCGTTCTACAGCAACATTAATGGGCTTGATCGTCCCAGCTACAAAACTCTTGCAGCGAGACGACTATAGACTTCTTCGCATGTCCTGGGGAATATTTTTTTCGGCGGGGTGTTGTTTTTTCGTCCGTCGAAGTTGAGCGTTTATCCCCACCTGTCAGCCTGACTTGCCTGAGGGAGTGTCCCGTTGGGGACACCCCCTGGGCGAAGTGCTTGAGGCAATGGAGTTGTTGGTCTCCTACCAATTCATGAGTTGCCCAAAACCAGACTGAAAGGCGTCGCAGACGTGATCATCTTCAATCTTAGCAAAAAACTCCTTTGCCCTCTCCCTAAAAGACTCTTCCAGATTGGTTTCGCCTAAGTCCATGCCGGACTCAGCCAGCTTTCGGCGCGCATCTTCTTCTACATATTCGTCACCTAACTTGTTGATAATTTTAGTTAAAACCAGACTTAGCACGCCTGCGGCTATCCTTTCTTTTCCAGACACAAACAACGTGATTATCCCAATCAGATCGTTGACAAAGTCCTTGGTGGCTTGTTGGGCCTCGTTCTTGTCATTGACGATAGATCTAAGCGTGTCGGACAAACCCTGGCCCATGGCCCCTAGCATCCCCCCTAAAACTTTCGCCTCCTCAGGACTCAAGTTTTTGTCTTCTAATGATCGATCCACCTTGTCTATGACTGTGTTGACTGCCTCCATAGCACGCCCATGGGGGGGAGGCGTGGAAATAATGTTGAAGAATGTGGAAACGTTATTCAGTTCCTGTTCGTCCAACACACGGTCTTTTTCACCTATCTTGCCTATGTTGTTCGCGACTATCAAGTCGAAGTGTTCAATGAAGTTGGCAGCCAAAAGGTCCATCATCAAAGTGTTTTGGCTGCAATAAGCTTTCGCCTCAGGACTTTCCCCGCATGCGGTCATGACGCCTGCAAACAAGTGCATCTGTAGTTCATGCGCTTTGTCTTTGGAGAGCGGAGCACGCGAAGGTCTATCTTCACAATCGGCAGATGCAGCAGTCAACATCAGTTTTTCTAAACCATTCAGTGGAGTTAAACCATAATTATGACGGTTATACTTCCTGAGGTAGGTTCCATAATTTTCTTCGCCTTTCATGGCGGCGCTTACGAGTGTTTTAAGATCTTCACTCGGCATGTTTGCCAATTGCGGCATGGAGACAGATCTGTCCAATTGTGAAAGGGCCTGCAGCGCATAGGCGGCCATGAGTTGGCCCTCAGGCGTGTCGGGGTGCTTCAGAGCATGGTTTTTCGCCGATTCATAGAACATCTCTTTAACCTCTGGCGATGCCTTGCTTAAGACTTCCTGCGCAAAAAGAGAATCACCAGAATATTTCACAAATTGCTCAACGAACATGTCCATGTCGCTTTGGCTAAAAAAACCACTGCTCACCAGCAGCGATAGAGCATCTGCCATGTTTTGGAAGTCCTGTTGCTGCTTAGCATACAAATTAAAAGGAGCACCTGTAGCCCATGCATTTCCAATACTGGATATACGACTGAATAGTCGTGCGACCCTCTCTGGTCCAAGCGTTTTCAGATATTCCTTGAGGAATTTATGATCGTTTTTATGCTTGCTTATATCCTTTAATAATTGCCTCTCTGCATCAGCCCAACTTTTTTTATCATAATGACTTAACACCTTATTGGCTGCTTTTTCTCCATCAGAAAGCTTGGGGTTAGATGACGGCGGGCGGTTTGCTTCAAATGTATTTAGATATCTGCTCATGTCCTGCACGGACTGCGGCAGTCCCTCATAGCCGCCGCGTCCAAGCATGGGGCCTTGCCCACCCGGCGGGACGCCAGAATCGGTGTTTTGCTTGGAACCCGCATAGAGGTTGCGCAGACCTTCGCCATAGAAGTCGACTGGCCCATAAAAGCGGCTATTCGCTATGCCGAATACAACCGATGAGAAACCCGAGTCCGCAATCGCTCCGTAGTACGCTTTCAAATAGGCATACTCGGCGTCACTCACGCGCCCGCCGTTGGCCTTGATGTTGTCGTTGATGGCCCGCAATGTAGCCGTTGCATTATTTAAGTCATTCACTCGGACAGGAGCTGTACTGGCTACCCATGTCTTCGTTGCGTCTTCCCTGGCCTGCTCGGGGCTTAGATTGAGGCCGGCAAGGGGAGATGGAGATGTGGAAGGAAGCTCTTTGGCTTCTTCAGTAGGCGTTCTTTCATAGTGCGCCCGGGGAGGGAGGGATTCGATTATCCCAGGATCAAATTTATCAGAAATACGCAGCTTTTCTACAGCGTTGCTGTGGTTTTTGCTTCGAGTACCGTTGTCGAGATCCAAAGTCTCCCTCCTGGCTTTGAGCGCCACAACGGACAAACCTATCGCCTTCCCGGCATGAATTTTATTGTCGGACATGAGAGTTTCCTTTTTTGTCAAATGCTAGAGTTATTGGGGTGAAAGCCAGACATCCACTCCACATGGTGTCTGCTGATAAAAAATTTTCCGCCCAGGAGTGCGGATGTTGTGTTGACTACGACTATTTGACGATGAATTCTCGACTGTGCATTCAAGAGGGCAGTTGCCTGTCGTTCAGCCTTGCCACACGAAAACTTGGGGTGTTAGACTCACGCGCCCCTACATTCCTAGGGCATCCCCTACACTGGCAGTTCTTGTGTTATAAACGCCTATGTCAGGAACGCGTCCGCTTCTCAACAAAACACTCCCACAGCTCGCCCCTACTGCTACCTATCGTTTTATGTGAGACAATTAACGCTTGCTCCCACTGGAGTCTCTGCTATTTCAGAGAGCACTATGCCCTATTCTCCCTTGAGTTCTTCCCTCGGCGTGTCGATTGCTGCCTTCGCCCTTGTGCTGGCTTTGTCGGCCTGCCCCAAAAAAGACAACCCTTCGTCCTCGGATGGTGCGCCCGCGCCAGGTGTCGCGGCGAGCTCCGGCGCTTCAATGAGCGAGGCCGAAAAGCTCAACCTCTATATCAAATGCTATAACCGTGCCGATGGGGCCTTCCATCGTTCACTCGAACGCTATGCGAGTTGGGTGAAGAATATGGATACCGGCCCGACGGGCAAGGAAAGCCTCATCTATGGCCTCTACAGCGTCAGCGGCGCGGAAGAGTGCCAAAAAGCCGTCAGCCAGGCCAAGGGGATGTCGCCCGCCATGCCCGAACTCGAGCAGGCGGGCGCGGCATATGCTGCCAGCCTGGGACCGTTGCAGACCACACTTACGGAAGCCCACACCTATTATGATCGCGAAAGCTACAAGGACGACGGTTTTGCCAAGGGCAAGGCTTTGCATCCGACGCTGATTGAACAGGCCAACACATTCATGGTTGCCAGCAGGCGGTTTTCTGAGGCGCTCGAGGAGGCCAATGACGTGCTGCAGCTGGCAGAATTGCAGCGCATGGAAAAAGAAGGGGGGAGAGATCTGATCTACTTTCACCGGTTGACGATGATTCAGGCCAAAGAGTTGCTGCGCTTGTTGCTGCGGGAGGAGGTTGACACGGCCAAGGCTGGCGGCAAAATCGACGCTTTTGATAAAGCCATCGAAGAGATGGAGAAGGCGCCGGGCAACAAACCCGTCGGCTGGAGCTCCTACAAAGACGGTGTAGAGGACTTCCTCAAGGCGGCCAAAGAGCTTTGGCGCCGTCAGCGCGATAAGACGCCCTATAAGAGCGGCGAGAAAATGCTCATGGACGGAGGCAGTGCTTGGATGGTCGACGGCACTCCCGACAAGCTGCTCAAAAAGTACAATGCGATGGTGGATGCCAGCAACCGCCTGCGCTAGGCCGACTTCAAAAACCAAAGCCCGTCAAGGCCTTGTGGACTTTGACGGGCTTTTTCAAACCTTCTGTTTGTGGAGCCAGGCGGGATCGAACCGCCGACCTCTTGAATGCCATTCAAGCGCTCTCCCAGCTGAGCTATGACCCCGTTTCAACCAGCGCACCCTCTTATAGGGCGTGCCAAAAACTTACAACGTTTTTTTCGACTCCTTCGCATGGCCTGCCAAAGCCTGGCCCTCTTCCAAAAGCTCCGAAAGTTTCTGCGTCTGCTCCTGGCTCTTGTGCAGCGCATCCGAGACACGCTGAAGCAAACCCTCCCAACGCTTCTGCGGAACGAGAGCGCCTCGCTGAATCTCTTCGTACACCACGGAGCCTAAGTCGCTTAAGGCCTTCAAGCGTTTCTGGTCCGCCAGCTCTTTCTCACTCCAAAATTTCTCGAGCGTCGCCCTCTCCTCCACCTGGCTTCTCAACTTGACCAGCTGATGCTGAGCTTCCTCCCAGGCTTTTTGAAGCTTGGCCAACAATTCGGCGGATTCTTTGGACACAACAACCCCTTGCAATAAGTCAACAGCGCACCGACGCTGCACAGGCAACGCCGGAAAAGTGGCCCTCCCCGGACTCGAACCGGGACGCGGTGTCAGCCGCAACGGATTTTGAGTCCGCCTCGTCTACCAATTCCGACAGAGAGCCCTTCAAAACACCACTGCACCATTGTGCCTTGGGCCCACCTTGTATAGAAGCTCGCGTTTATGATCAACCTGCTTCTTTCCTTGGCTGTCGCTTTTTTGACAGCCATCGGCATTCGCTTGGCAAATTTTTCCTGGGCCGCCGCCATCATCCCCTCCACCCTCCTCTTTGTCGGCGGCTACATCCTCCTCGCCAGGCGTACGGCCAAACGCTTCCAGGCCATCCTCGCCGAAGTCCAGGCTGAATTGCAAAACATCCAAGCCACTACCCCGCGAGAGCAAAAAACACGCGTCGACAAAACCTTGCAAAAACTCGAGGCCGCAAGGCCCTTGGGCCGTTGGCAGTTTATGCTTGAAAAAGAACTGGAAGGCTTTTTAGGAATGGTCCGCTATTCGCTGCGCGAAGAAGGCGTCGCCAAAACCCACCTGCAAAAAGCGGGCGTGCGCAACTTCTATGCAAGCGCCATTCAGGCCGCCATCGCCTATAAAAACAAAGACACCGAAAGCATGCGCAAACACTTTGAGCTCGCGGTGAAATACGGAAAAAAAGAAAGCCTCATGTGGGCGGCCTATGCCTGGTGCTTTTTGCAGCTCAAAGAAAAACAAAAAGCCCTCGCTGTCCTGTCGCGCGCCGTCAAACTCAACCCAACGGATGAAAAACTCAAAACAGCCCTTCAGGCCGTGCAAAACGACAAACGACTCAAAATGAAAGCCTGGGAGCCGGCATGGTGGCAACTGGGCCTCGAAATGCCGCCTACGCCGCAAATGTCTCCCTTCGCGGCCTCAAAGCGATCCATGATCCGCGCCATGCGCCGCTAAACCAGGTGTTGTAACAATTCTTTGGTCGTGGACGGGGGGGTTATCCACTGAGCTTTTTTTTCTTTCCTGAACCACGTCAGTTGCCGCTTGGCATAACGGCGCGTGTTCTGCGCCACCAGCTCGCGCGCCTTCGCCTCGCTGAGTTTGCCATCCAACACCTCCAGCGCCTCGCGGTAGCCCACACTCCTCATCGCCGGCGCCTTGCGAAAACCCAGCTTCAACAAATGCGCTGCTTCCGCCAAAAGGCCCTCTTCAAACATCCCCTCCACTCTGCGGTTAATCGCTTCATAAAGCTCGGCGCGCTCCGGGGACACAACAAAATAGCGAAAAGAATATCGCTCCTCCTGGAAACGGTGCGCCCCCCAATGCTCTGAAGCTGGCCTGCCCGTCTGCTCAAAAATCTCCAATGCACGAATCCTCCGGAGACTGTCCCCCTTCGGCAAACGTTCCGCCGCCTTGGCATCCACCTCCCAAAGACGTCGGTGGAGCGCCTCCTCCCCCGCCTCCTTTGCCCATGCTTCCAGTCGGCTGCGAAGCGCCACGTCTGCCTGTGGAAGCGCCACCAAGCCATGCAACAATGCCCTCAAATAGAGGCCCGTTCCACCCACCACCACCACCTGCTTGCCGCGTGAATGAATGTCGGCGATGGCTGCATCCGCAAGCAAGGCATAGCGTGCTGCCGTGCATTCTTCCATGGGCTCTAAGCAGGAAACCAGGTGGTGCGGTACTCTGGAAAGAAGCTGGGCGGAAGGCTTCGCTGTGCCTATGTCAAAATAGCGGTAGACTTGCTGCGAGTCTGCTCCGACAATTTCCGCATTCAAGCTTTCAGCCAGCTCCACGGCCAACCGGGTTTTTCCGGAGCCTGTGGGGCCGGAAATCACCAGCAAGCTTTGCCCAAGGCAGCCTGCCTGCTTCAACGCAAGAGTCCCTCAAGCTCTGCAAGCGGCACCTCGCGCTCTGTGCCGCTGTGCATGTCCTTGAGTTTGGCCTGGCCCGTCTTCAACTCGTCGTCACCCAGCACCATGCAATATTGGGCATTCAACTTGTTGGCGCGCTTGAGTTGGCTCTTCACGGAGCCGCCCCGCAAATCCGCCTCTGCCGACACACCCGCTTTGCGCAGACGCGCAAGCAGTTTCCACACTTCATCCGCAGCGCCGGCATCCACCAAAAACAACATCGGCCCTTGCAGCGCAGGTTGAGGTTGGGCCTCCATCAGCAGGCACAGGCGCTCTAAGCCCATCGCAAAACCCACCGCCGGTGTTGAGGGCCCGCCAAGTTGCTCTAAAAGTCCGTCATAGCGGCCACCGCCGCATATTGTGCTTGCCGTTCCCAAGGCAGGGTTTTGGGCGACAATTTCAAATGCGGTGCGAGAATAGTAGTCCAGGCCGCGCACCAGGCGCGGGTTTAAAACAAAGTCTATGTCCGAAAGCCGAAGCAGTCTTTGCAGCTCCTCAAAATGCTCGCGCGAAGCCTCATCCAGGTAGTCCAAAAGCACGGGAGCAGAAGCCATCAACGGCGCCATCGCTTCTTCTTTGCTGTCCAAAAGGCGCAGGGGGTTGCGCTCCAATGTCTTTTGCAAGTCCTCTGACAGCACATGCCGAAAACTTGAAAAATGCGCATATGTTTTTTCGGAAAAACGCCGGCGGCAATCCGCATTGCCAAGAGAGCTCAACTCAAGCCGGACATCCACAATGCCCAACCTTCCCAAAAACTCCAAAGCCAGTTGAATGAGTTCCGCATCCTGCTGAGGCTTTGCGACGCCAAAAACCTCCGCGCCCAGTTGGTGAAATTGGCGGTAGCGGCCCGTCTTCATGCGCTCATAGCGAAACATGGGGCCTATATAAAACCATTTGCTGATGGGCTCGCGTTGGTGGACGGCATGCTCAATGTAGGAGCGTACAACCGGCGCTGTCCCCTCCGGACGCAGGCTGATGTTGCGTTCCCCCTTGTCCAGAAAGCTGTACATCTCCTTCCCCACCACCTCTGTGTCCTCCCCCACCCCGCGCTCAAACAGGGCCGTCTCCTCCGCAATGGGCGTTCTTATTTCGTCAAACCCAAAGCGCTTGAATGTTTCGCGAGCTGTGGCTTCCAAACGCTGCCACAAGGCTGTGTCCGGCGGGAGAATGTCGCTCATCCCCCGCAAACCTGAAAACTTTTGCTTCACAAGACGCTTCCTATTTTTTGGCCCATCCTCACCGCCTCCTCCGGCTGCAAACTTTCTTCCAACCGCATCGCATTTTTCTCAAACAACAAAACCACCGTGGAGCCCATTTCAAAACGCATCAACTCTTCGCCTTTCTTCACAGGCAAAGCATAGGGCTTCACATAGGCCGCCTTCCCTTCGTGCGTGGCCTGCTTGTCAAAAGCGGTGACAATTCTTCCAACGCATGTTGCGCCAACAGCGACAAGCGCGAGTTTTCCCATGCGCGTCTGAAGGGTGAGTGCCATGCGCTCGTTGATGGCATAGAGCGCTTTTTTATTCCTCACGGCAATGGGGTGCACCGGCCAAAACTGCCCTGGGAGGTAGTGCAGGCTTTCAATGTCTCCTGCCAGTGGAGCGTGGATCCGGTGGTAGTCGCGGGGGGACAAATAAATGGTTATAAAACTTCCCCCCCAAAAAGGTCGGGCTGCTTCTTCGCTCCCCAAAAGCTTTGAGGCAGAAAACCAAATCCCCTTCGCCTGAATGCATTGGTCGTCCACCATTTCACCCAGCTGCGAAACACGGCCATCCACCGGGCTGACAATGGCCAAGTCATCCGCGTCGACAGGACGCATGCCAGGTTTCAACTTGCGTGAAAAAAACTCGGCGAAGCTTGCATATTCCCCCAGGGGTTTTTCAGCTTCATCCACATGGACGGCATAGCGTCTGGCAAAAGCAGCGATGCTCTTTTGGTGCACCCACCTGGGGCAGGGCGCGTTAACAAGCCAACCCATCACCGACGACAGCATGGACTTGGGCAATAGCCGCATCAACGTCAAAAAAGCCTGTTCTTTCATCGCTCAAATCCCCAAAAGCAGCCGATTGGCAAAACTGGGCGCGAAGGATGCATCCAAAATTTTTTGCGCCGCTGTTGCAATGTCATAGTCAACGCGAACAAATTCTATGCGCTGCGCAGCCTCATCCAAAACGACAAAACAGGAGCGGTTGTCATAGTCGCGAGGTTGCCCAACAGAGCCGACGGAAATGAGGTAGTGCGCTGAAGGCTCCAATTCAAAAGTCGTCTCATGCCGCTCCGTCACTTTCCCGTCGAGTACCCGAAACACTTTGCACAAATGACTGTGGCCAACAAATGACAAACGCGGCAATGCCAGGGTTTCAGGCAACAGACGCTCTATTTGGCCCACAGAAAAAACATATTCATAGGCCTGAGGCTCAAAGGGCGCGCCGTGAGAGCAAAGAATGTTTTCCCCATACTGGTATGTATAAGGAAGGCTGGACAGCCACCTGAAATTCTCTTCGCTTAAACGCTCTGCTGTCCAGTCCAACACCTGCCGGGCCGCGCCATAATAATAGGAATAATCCATCCGGCCAACCACGGCAGCATCATGGTTTCCAAGCAGGGTGAGCTCTGTGTTGGTCCGAAGCAAATGACAACACTCCTCCGGAGATGCGCCATAGCCAACCGCGTCTCCCAGGGAAATGAGGCGGTCCACTTTCAACTCTTCAGCCTTCTTGAGGACGGCAACCAAGGCCTCCACATTGGAGTGTACATCTGAAAGAATGCCAATCCTCACTGAAACCCACCTTCTCTGAATATGAAACCGCCTCCCTCTTGTTCCTCCCGCATTTCAATTTCCAATCAACCAACGACGTCTCTTCTGTCCCTGGAGAAAAACGCCAGACCGGTTTAGCTCACTGTTCCCTCAAAGTCATAAACGCGTCGCGGATCTATCTGCTTGTAGCGACCAAGCCGCAGCAAACGTCGAGCACAATCCCAGGTGAGCTCTCTGGGGGGGCGCTGCAGCTCTTTCTTCTTCCATCGTTTGACTTCTTTTCGGATGAGCTCTGACACCTCCGGCGGGTGCATCAGAAAACTTTGGGAGAACCACAGTTTCCCATCATAAGGTATCAACCTTGCTTCCAGGATGTCCTTCTTGTTCAAACCGAGAAAGGTGCGGCGCTCTGTCACCTCAAAATCGGCTTCAGAAAACAATTCTCTCACAACAATGCTGTGCGTTTTGCATTTGCCCACTTCAAAAAGGCCGTGAATGGTTTCTGTGAAGCAACGGACGCCTTCAGCCTGGTTGGGCTCTGTACGCAATAAGTGCTCATAAAAAGCAACCGCGGGCGTTTTGTTGTCCGGCAGGCGAGGGCGATCAAAAAGAAAGTATTCGAGAAAACACGTCATGTGGTTTTCAAAAAGCCTGTCTTCTTCATGAAACTCTCCCACCAGTTTCATGTATTGGGCTTTGGCTTCCAACAAATCCGCTTTGCTGGAGTCTGGAGTCGCCCAAGCAATCAGTTCTTCTAGCTGTTGTTGGTAGTGGCCATTCATACAGAGTTGTTACTTAAGCGTTGTTATTCAACCAACGGGCAAACGTTTGATAGAAAGGATGCATATGCGCCGCACCCAGCGGTTGGAATCCTATGCCTGCTGCTTTGAGCGTCGGCAACCAAATTCCCTCCAGGCTGTCATCATTCACATTGCGATAACTTGCCTTCACATCCTTATTCGTTTTCGAAGCCTCCAAAACAAACCCATGGTGTTGCGCCGTTATTTCAATTTGCCCACTTTCGAGCGAGCGAACAGCCTGATTTCCGCCGCGATGCCCCATCTTCATCTTCGCCACTTTGAGTCCCGCCGCCAAGCCCAAAACCTGGTAGCCCAAACCTATGCCTGCCAAAGGCACTTTTCCAAGCAAAGAAGCCACCGTCTGACTTGCACCCTTCACTGCCATCGGATTCCCTGGGCCATTGCTGAGGAATACACCTTGTGGGCTCATCCCCAAAATGGTTTCCGCGGAAGTCGCAGCGGGGACAACACTGATTTTTGCCCCCAATGCCACCAAGCTGTTCAGCACGCTGCGGCACACGCCCAAATCCACCACCACAACGTGCCGGTGCCCTTGTTTCGCTGAGTCTTCAGGGTAAGCGTACACTTTGTCCGTCGTCACCGTCGCAACCAAGTCCACATCGTCATAGGGTTTGGTCCAACGCGCTCTGTCAACCAACGCGCGTGTTGACAGGGGCTCCGACGAGAGGACACCCGGTTGGCAGCCGTGCTTGCGCAAGTGGCTCATCACACGTCTTGTGTCCAATGCGCATATGCCTGCAATGCCCCATCGTTCCGCATAGCTGTCAAGCGACTCTTTGGCTCTCCAGTGGGATGCCTGAGTCAGCTCGCTTAAAACAAGGCCAATGGCATGGGGCTTGTCGGATTCAACATCCTGAGGATTCATGCCGACGCTGCCGACGTGGGGGTAGCTGAAAACCAATATCTGCCCTGCAAAACAGGGGTTCGTTATCAGCTCCTGGTAGCCCACCATCGACGTGTTGAAAACCACTTCTCCTGCAACTTCGCCTTTGGCTCCAAATGAGCTGCCGTGGAATATGGCGCCATCCGCTAAAACCAGCACTGCTTTCTTCACAACATGGCTCCTCGCGAAAAACAAATATGACCGTTGACGATGGTCTTCATAACCTGCCCCGTCTTCGCATCCAAAACAACCGCATCCGCAGCGGCCCCCTCGCCCAAATGCCCGCAAGCCAATTTCAAAGCTCGCGCAGGCCCCGAAGTCACACGAGAGAGCTTCTCCACAAGAGGCATGTCCATGGACCACAGCGTCGACAGGACTATATTCAAATTTTCGCCTCCGGGCACACAAAGCTCGAAGGGCTCTTCCATTTCGTCTTTTGTGCGCCGGTAGTGGTCCGAAGCAATGGCGTCTATCCACCCGAATTTGAGGCCCTCACGAAGCGCCAGGACGTCTTCTTCTGTCCTCAATGGAGGCCATACGCGGGCAAGCGGGGCATAAGCCTCCCCTTTCAAGTCCCAATCATTCAAATGGGTGGGGGATACGTCGGCTGTCACGGACAAACCTCTTTGTTTGGCCTCCACAATCAACGACAAACTGCGCTTGCAGCTGATATGGGCAAAATGCAAATGCCCCCCCACCTCTTCCAGCAAAAGCAGATCTCTGGCCACCACCACTGCCTCCGCCGAAACCGGGACGCCGGGAATTCCCCAGGCCAAAGCTGCTGCGCCTTCTCCCAATGTCCCTTTGCCTGAAAGGGACTTGTCTTCCGCATGCACCATGACAGCAGCACCCAGCCCGGAAGCATATTGCATGGCTCGACGCATCAACGCCGCATTTTCAATCGATCGGTTGCCGTCAAACAACACCTTCGCACCCGATGGGACGCCGGCCAATTCCTTGCCCTCTTTGCCTCGTGTCAGCGGCGGAATAAAGAGACATTTGGGGGCCTGTGGAAAAAAAACATCCGCCGGAGGCTCCTGCGGACAAAGCAAGGTGGTGTAGCCTTGCGACAATGCCAAAAGCAAGTCTTCGCGGCTGCGCACCGTGCAGCGCAAGTCGACAAAACCAGGCGCAAGGCAGTGGCCCGCAACATCCAGCACTTCAGCATTCGAAGGCACATGGGACACAACACGGCCGTTCTCGAAATAAATGTCGCCAACCGCATTTTGGTTGTTGCTTGGGTCCACAACCAGAGCAGACTTCAAAATAAGCGCGCTCATTGCAAACTCTCCAGAATGGCTTGCCTGACAACCACGCCGTTGGAAACCTGCTCCAAAATTAAGTTGCATGGGCCATCCATGACTTCAGAGGCCATTTCCAGCCCCCGGTTGACAGGGCCCGGGTGCATAATGAATGCACCTTCTTTGAGACGCGACAGGCGCGGCACATGGAGCCCCCAACGACGGTGGTATTCCTGTGCAGAAGGAATCAGCGCCTCTTGTTGACGCTCTTTTTGCAAGCGCAACATCATCACCGCGTCGGCACCCTCCAAGGCCTCATCCAAGTCGACATATATTTTGGCGCCAAAGGTTTCAAATTCCCTGGGCACCAAGGTGGGTGGACCGCAAAAACTCACCTTTGCTCCCAGCAGCTGAAGGCAATAAAGGTTGGAGCGCGCCACACGGCTGTGCAGTACATCGCCCACAATGAGAATGTGACGCCCCTTCAAGTCTCCCCACTTCTCCATCAGCGTGAATGCATCCAACAAAGCCTGCGACGGGTGCTCATGACGGCCATCCCCCGCGTTGACAACAGCGCAGCGCACATTCTTCGCAACCAAAGCGGGAGCTCCAGCATTCGGGTGCCGAATCACAAAAGCAAATACCCCCATCGCGGCCAAATTGCGCGCTGTGTCCAGCAAAGTCTCCCCCTTCACAGACGAGGAGCTTGCAATGTTCCAATTCAAAACGTGGGCACCCAGGCCTGCCGCGGCAACTTCAAAAGAACAGCTTGTGCGCGTCGAAGGCTCATAAAACAAATTCACCACCACTTTCCCCGCCAGCACAGCGCAAGAAGCACCTTCGCGTTTGAGTTTGGAGGCTCGCTTCAGAATGCCCAAAACATCGTCTTGAGAAAGCTCTCGTATCGACAACAGGTGGGGTATCATTGTTAACCTCCGTCCCAGAAAACTGTTTCTACGAGAATGGGCATACGCTTTTGACAACCCACACAACACAAGAAGACTTGCGCTAAAACCAGAAAAAATCCTCCGGAACTGCTAGCGTGTGAAGGCAAATGCGTCAAGCTTAAGTGCCGAAAAACCCTTTCTTTCTTTTGAAAACTCAAGGAAGTCCGCTGAGTTTGGGGGGCTCTTTGCCGCATAAATTCATCGGCAAAAACAGGCGATCTGTGCGTATTCCTCTGTCGCCAAGCAACCCTGCTCCCCACCCCTTCAAGCCCCAGGCCCACCACACCACCATCGCCTTGCCTTTAATGTTTCCCAAAGGAACAAAATGCGCCTTCGCGCTGCCGGAGCCCAGGCCATAACGGCTGTCGTCGCTGTGGTCTCTGTTGTCGCCCATAACAAAAACGTGCTTCGCAGGCACCACAAAGGGGCCCTCGTCATTGGCTTTGAAAGCAGCCCAGTCGAACAGAACACGGTGCGGTCGATCTCCCAAAAACTCACGGTTGAGCTGCGCACTTTCCCTCTCCCAGCCTGAACGAAAGTCATAAGTCATATAGGGATAGTTTTCGCTCTCCACCTGGGTGAATATGGGATTGCCATTGACGTACAGCTTTTTGTTTCGGAGCTCTATTTCATCCCCGGCCACACCTATGACGCGCTTTATATAGTCCACCTTCGTGTTGGTTGGGTTGTTGAATACAACCACATCACCCCGCCTGGGCTCTCGAAACAAAACAAAAGGCACAACGTTTTTATAGGGAATGCGGACGCCATACAAAAAGCGGTTGACCACGACATGGTCGCCAATTTCCAGCGCCGGAATCATCGAGCCGGAGGGAATGGCATAGGGCTCCACCACAACAAGCCTCAGAAAAAGGACCAGGAGAAGTGTGCCGACCAATCCGAGGAGCTTCCAAATCCAGGCCTTGCGCGAAGCTTGTGCAAAATGCTTGGAGGCCAGGCCTTGCAGCTTGCCGGTCGCCTTCAAAAGCACATCCGCATCGGCTTCCACATAAGCCAACCAGGCTTGCTTTCGAAGCCCGGAAATTTCTGAGCATGCTTTGGCGTCCAAGGGCGCTTTGGCGGATTTCTGAGCAAGCCACAACAATTCTTTGTCAGACTCTTCGAGTGTGACGCGTGCCGTGCGCAAACGAAAAGCAGGCTTTGCCACAATGCGCCCCACAAGCAAAGCCAACCATGCCAACACGCACCCCAAGGCCACGCCTTTCATGCAGGGAAGCAACCACAAATAAGAGCAAGGGTTGAATTCGACAACAACCACATAAACAGCCAGCGAAAGAAAAACCAGAAGCACCGGCGTCCACAAACTGGTTGCACGGTTTGTCCACAACAACCAGCGCGCTCGCTTTGCAAACGCATCAGAAACTTCTTGCCAAAGTTTTTTTCTTGGAAGCAACGTTGCTGCCTTCATGGATTTGCTCCGACCCAAATAACAATTCATGCATCGGTTTTGAGAATGGCCAGAAATGCTTCTTGCGGCAAATCCACGGAGCCTACCCGCTTCATGCGTTTTTTGCCCTCTTTCTGCTTTTCGAGCAGCTTGCGCTTTCGGCTGATGTCACCACCATAGCACTTTGCCAAAACATTCTTTCTCATGGCCGACACGGTTTCGCGCGCAATCACCCGAGAACCAATGGCGGCTTGAATGGCCACTTCATACATTTGCCTCGGAATCACCGCGCGCAGCTTTTCACAAATCTCCCGCCCGCGCATATAGGCACGCTCTCGGTGCACAATGACGGAAAGCGCATCCACAACGTCACCGTTGATGAGGATGTCGAGTTTCACCAATTCGCTCGTGGAATAACCTGCCAACTCATAGTCCATGGAGGCATAGCCGCGAGACTGGCTCTTCATCTTGTCAAAGAAGTCAAACACCACTTCCGCCAGGGGCAATTCATATGTCAGTTTGATGCGCTTCCCGGAGGTGCCTAAATATTCCATGCCCTTCTGAGTGCCTCGCCGCTCCTGGCAAAGTTTCAACATCGCCCCCAGGTGCTCTTCGGGCACGTGAATGTGGCAAGTCAACATGGGCTCCTCCAGTCGCTCCACAGTCGCGATGGGCGGAAGCCTGGCCGGGTTGTCCACCATGAGTTCCTTCCCGTCCTCGGTGAATACTTTATAGACAACAGAAGGCGCTGTATTGATCAGACTGAGTTTGTATTCGCGCTCCAGCCGCTCCTGCACTATCTCCATGTGCAAAAGCCCCAAATAACCGCAGCGAAAACCAAAGCCCAAGGCCGTGGAAGTTTCAGGCTCAAATGTGAAGGCCGAGTCATTCAGGCGAAGCTTTGTCAGTGCGTCCCGGAGGCTTTCATAGTCCGCGGAGTCCAGAGGGAAAACGCCGGAAAATACCATCGGCTTGACTTCCTGGAAACCGGGGCAGGCCTGCTGGGTGGGCACTTCATCATCGGTGACGGTGTCTCCCACTTTCGCATCGGCCAGCTCCTTCACGTTGGCCACCAAAATCCCCACCTCACCGGCGATGAGGGACTGGACTGAGCGCACATAGGGGCTGATGATTCCCAACTCCTGCACCTCAAACTTTTTCTGGTTGCTCCACAAGCGAATGCTTTGCTTTTGCCGAATCTCCCCTTCCATGACGCGGATCAGCATGATGACGCCGCGGTAGTTGTCATACCAGCTGTCGAAAACCAGCGCTTTCAGCGGCGCTTCCTTCGAGCCTTTGGGCGGTGGAACATGGCGGACAATGGACTCTAAAAGCTCCTCTATGCCAATCCCTTCTTTGGCGGAGACGGGGACAGCCATGGAGGTGTCCAGGCCAATAATGTCCTCCACCTCCCTTCTTGCGGCCTCCACATCCGCCGAGGGCAAGTCAATCTTGTTAATGACGGGAACAATTTCCAGGTTGTTTTCCAGGGCCATGTACACATTGGCCAAGGTTTGCGCCTCCACCCCCTGGGTGGAATCCACCACCAACAAGGCCCCCTCGCATGCGGCCAAAGAGCGACTCACCTCATAGGCAAAGTCGACGTGCCCGGGAGTGTCGATGAGGTTGAGCGCGTAATGCTTCCCGTCTTTTCCCTGGTATTCCATGCGCACCGTCTGCGCTTTAATGGTTATCCCCCGCTCCCGCTCCAAATCCATGTTGTCCAAAAACTGGGCCTGCGCATTCCTGTCGCAAAGCGTGCCCGTCACCTCCAGCAGGCGATCCGCGAGTGTGGACTTGCCGTGGTCGATGTGGGCAATGATGCAAAAATTCCGAATATGAGCGTTTGGGGCCAGCATGGGGCACACTCGACTAGCACGAAACCACACCGAAGTCTTTGCCTGAAAGCTGAGGAGAATTTATATCCTCAACTTGACACCCATTTTTTTATATAGAAAGCCTGGAATCTGCTATGGGGCCTTCAGCTAAATGGCATAAGCCGTCATCTAGGGAGCATCTATGAAAGATCTAAAGCGAATGATTTGTCTCGTCTCTTGTCTTGGGGTTTTCGCCTTCGCGCAGGCACCTGAAACGTCCTTGGCTCCTGCTTCCCCTGCGGAAAACCCTTCTGTTCCTCCGTCAGACGAAATCCGCCGCGTGCTCGACTATTATTTCAACGGCAAAAACAGCGCCCCCGCCCTCGTCGAATTCATTCCCTGCCTCAACGTGGACACTCAAAAAGGCAGCGCGACGCTCTCTCAATGCCTTGAAGCCGCGAAGGCGCCAGTTCCCCTCAACACACGAATCCATCTGTGGACAATGTGGTATCTCCCGATGGGTTCCAAATATGAAGACGTTATGTTGCAGGTATTCTGGGGCGATCAACTGCGCTCCACAGATGATTATAAACTCGAAACCAGCGGGCGTTTTCGCACCTGGAAAACCGTCCATTTGAATAAAAAAGGCACTTGGACTTTCAAAATTTTAAGAGGCACCCAAGAAATGGGTTCCCAAAAACTTGTAGTAGAATAAACACCCGCTGGGACATCCTGTCCATCTGAAGTCCTGGCTTTTGGGAGGAAGTATGCGAATTGGAGTGATGACTGGAGGGGGTGACTGCCCCGGCTTAAATCCGTTGATACGCGCCATCATCAAACGAGGAATTCTGGAGTATGGCTGTGAATTCGTCGGCATTGAAAACGGCTATCACGGCCTGGTAGAGCCAGGCCTTGCAAGGCCTTTGGGACTTTCGGACGTGCGAGGAATTCTCAACAAGGGCGGAACCATTCTTGGAACATCCAACAGGGCAAACCCGTTTGAATATGCCCTGAAAATAGATGGCAAATGGGTCACCAAAGACATGTCAGAAGCGGCTGTTCAGCGGGCACGCGAGTTGCGGCTGGATGGTTTGCTTGTGATTGGCGGCGATGGCACCTTATCCATGGCGCACCGTCTGTCCCTCAAGGGGCTCAACATCATCGGCTGCCCCAAAACCATTGACAATGACTTGTCGGGAACGGACCAAACCTTTGGGTTTGACACCGCACGCTCCATCTGCGTGGAAGCCATCGATCGTTTGCACAGCACAGCAGAGTCGCACGATCGTGTTATGATCGTCGAACTCATGGGCAGACACGCGGGGTTTCTGACCTGTGATTCTGGCGTCGCGGGCGGAGCGGATGTCATTTTGATTCCAGAAATCCCCTATCGCATTGACTCTGTCATCGACAAGATCAAGCGCAGGGGAACCACCAAACATTCCTTCACCATCATCGCCATTTCAGAAGGTGCCTATCCTCATGGAGGAAGCGTCTCCATTCAAGGAGATTTGGATGAAGCCCCGGGAAGAGGCGTTGTACGGCTGGGCGGCTCCGGCAGGGTGCTGGCCGACTTGCTGGCACAAAAAATTGAAGCGGAAATTCGCGTCACGGTTTTGGGCCATCTGCAAAGAGGCGGCGCCCCCACGGCAGCGGACCGCCTCCTGGCCACACGCTACGGCTGCAAAGCTTTGGAGCTGATTTATGATGACTTGTGGGGCCACATGGTGGCTTTGCGTGACGGCGCCATCACCCACACGCCGCTGGCAGAATCCCGCAAAGAAAAGCGGGTAGATCCCAACGGGCAGGAAGTTCGCTTTGCCAAAAGCCTCGGCATCTCTTTCGGGGACTAGGCTGTTCAACGGGCTAAGGTTGCAATGACTTCATTGCTGGCGCGAGATCTTGCGCAAAAGCGGTCATGTGCTTGCTGTAGACTTCCATGAGCTTTCGCAGGGTTTGGAACAGTTTTTGAGATTCTGAGTCTGCACAACTTTTTTGAAGCATCTCCAGTTGCGTTATCCACTGTGCGCGGTATTCCATCCAGTTGTTGGCTGTTTTCAACTCCGGCGACACAAAGTTTTTGCGTTCGCTTTCCAGGCTTTCCCAAAGCAACCAACCCTGCTTTCGACAATCATCCATGCTTTGAGCTTGAGCCCCCGACGCTCGTTTGGGCGTCATCGTCGCCACAGATCGAATAACGCCAATGGCCACAACCAAACAAAACACACTGGTGATGATAAGATGCAGCCAGATGGAGACACGTCGAAACCATGGGGAGGGCGGGGAATTCACGGTGAAGCACTCGCTGCAGCAGGACCGCTGGGAGCAACACTCGCATCTGCTTCGCCTCGAGAAGTGCGTTTGGAAAGTCGATTGCGAAAGTTGCTTGCAAACTCGCCATTCGGGTTGCCATCCAAGGCTTCTCTGGCCAGCTTTGTGGCCTCATCCCGGGCACCTGTTGCATCCAAAGACTGAACGAGCAACAACTGCGCAAATTCTCGGGAACGCCCACGCTTGCTCAGGGACGTATAACGCTGCAAATGCTCAACGGCCGCTGCATGGTTGCGCGTTTGAACAAGAGCATTTCCAAGCAACAACAAAGCCTCCAGCAGGTCATTCTCCGGAGGCCCTAAAGCGATAAACTGAGTGAGCGCAGGAATGGCAACTGAAAATTCCTGGCGACGCATGGCTTGCTTTCCACGCTCAAAAGCCGTGGCCCCTATTTCCTGTTTCAGCTGCTCAGCCTTATCCAGCAACATTTCTCTGACAAGCACAGGCAGCTTGTCGGCTTCTAATTTTGAGAGCGCCTCTATGCTTTTGAGGCGCTCATCTCCTTGCGAGGAAGACATCGCCCGAAACAAATCCGCAGCTTGACGCAAGGCAGACTCTCTGAGTTGACGCTCTTCCTTCATCTCCTGCATGTGCACATTTGCCTCGTGGGCAACTTTTTGAGCCTTTTCCAATTCAGCATTGGCCGTCGATGTCCGAAGGCTGCCGATGGTGACTGCGCCCAAACCACACAGAAGCGCAAACAAGACATAGGCTGCGGCAGATGAAACCCACACTTTCTTTCGAAAATCCCCCTGCTGCTTTCCAAGAAGCTTCAGCTCTGCATGAAGGTTTTTCAGGAGGCTGTCGGTTTTAATGACTAGGTTGCGCGATTCAATGACTTCGCGCTTTATTTCTTCAAAGGCTTTTCCATAGTCGAGCTTTGACATGTCAGATCGTCATCTATCCACAGGATAGGGGCTTGCGCCAATTTCTGGCTTATTTATTCTTTCGCTGGGCGGCAACAAGCTCATCAGCGGAATTTCTTTCAAAATAATCTTCGACAAAGCAACGGAAGCCTTCACATTCAACTTATCCAGCTGCCTCAAAAGCTTATATGTCTCTTCATGCGTTGCTTCATGGACAAGATAAAAAGAAGCCGCTTTCTTGGCCACAGCACAGAGCAACGGAAAAACATTTTCTTCCAAGAGGGCATCTGCCGGCAAATGGCTCGCAAGCTCTTCGAGCATGGCCTTGGCCTGGGGCGCATTCAAATCCATCCATCGATGTGCAACGGAGACAGTCCTGTCTCCAAAAACACTCAACTGAAAACCCAAACGCTCCAAGAAAGGCATGCTCTGCTCAAGCTTCTGGAAAGTGTCTTTCTTTATTTCGACCACCTGAGACAACAACCCTCCCTGCTCCGACGGCTTTTCATTTCTAAACAACTCTAAAAGCTGCGCATAGTGAATGTGTTCCAATATGGCTTTGGGGTCAACCACCACCAAAGTGCCGCCCAGGCCTTCGCAAACCCACAGACGTCCCGCCAAACACCCCAAAAACTTCATGGACTTGTTCAGCACATTCAAGGCCGGCTCATATTCTGGGACAGGCGGCCAATTCGAGGCAGGAGAATATGTTGAAGCGCCCCCTTCCTCTCTGACAAACAGGCCTTGTGAAGCCGGGTCGGCCTGCATCAAAAACCTTTCGACGGCCGCCATGTATTGAGCCCCCGAAGCCAAGTCATAGGGCACCTGCGGAGGCGCATGCGCATTCCATGGGGCAGAAGAAACGGCCTTGGAGACGCCGGCAATCAACACCTCCTGAACGGCCCGTGGATCTGCAAAACGCACTTCCAATTTTTGGGGGTGCACATTGACATCCACAGCATGCCCATCCATCTCCAAAAACAAAATGGCGATGGGTTGACGCCTTGCAGGAAGTGTGTCCTGGAAGGCGCGGGAGAGGGCATAGTTGATGCCTCTGTCCCGTATGTAGCGGCGGTTTACAAAGGTATAAACACCTCGGGCCGACGGAAGGTTATATTCCGGCAAGGCGACAAAACCTGAAATGCGGATTCCCAGTCGATGCTCTTCCACCGGAACCAGGTGAGAAAACACCTCGGAGCCCAAAGCAGCACAAATTCTCTCGCGGATGTCTCCCGAAGAAGCCATGCTCGAAAACAAAACTTTGTTTTCATGCTCCAACAAAAATCCAATTTCAGGGTGCGCAAGAGCCAGGCGATAGACGGCTTCCTGGCAATGTAGCAACTCTGTCACTTTGCGCTTCATAAATTTTTTGCGCGCAGGCACATTAAAAAACAGATTGGCAACCTCAATGCTTGTTCCACAAATCGCCGGTGCAATTTCCACAACAAGCTCTTCTGAGCCTTCAACAAAAATGCGCGTCCCTGTGGTTGCGTTTTTGGTGGAGGTCCAGAGGTTGAATTTGGAAACAGCAGCAATGGCTGGAATGGCTTCGCCGCGAAACCCTTTCGTCGAAATGGAATTCAAGTCTTCCTGAGAAAAAATTTTGTTGGTTGCATGTCTCAGGAAACAAGCACGCGCATCCAGCTCATCCATTCCAATGCCGTCATCCTGGACTACAATGGAGCTGAGTCCTCCATCGCTCAAGCAAATCCGCACATAGGAAGCTTGTGCATCAATCGAATTTTCCAAAAGCTCTTTGAGCACCGCGGCAGGCCTTTCAACCACTTCTCCTGCGGCAATTTGATTGATGAGCGTTGAGTCAAGCACCTGAATGCGTCGCATAGGATTTCTTCAAGCGAAAACGGGATAAGTCGATATGTTTAGAGAGTTGCCCATGAATATTTCTCCACAAGAACGTTTGGAGTCTTTGCAGTCCCATCTATCCCAATTTTTGATTGGGAAACACCAGGAAATTCGACTTGCGCTCACATGCATTCTGGCTCGCGGTCATTTGCTGATTGAAGATGTTCCCGGCGTTGGAAAAACCACTTTGGCCGAAGGACTCGCAAGTTGTTTTAAGCTCAGTTTCTCGCGCATCCAATTCACTGCGGACTTGCTTCCAAGCGACATCATCGGAGCACAAATCTACAGAGCAACGGAAGGTGTTTTCGAATTCCGCAAAGGGCCCATTTTCAACCAGGTGGTTTTGGCGGATGAGCTCAACAGGGCGCCGCCGAGAACGCAGTCTGCGTTGCTTGAAGCAATGGCTCAAAAACAAGTCAGCGTCGATGGGAAAACCTATTTTCTTGCGGAACCCTTCATTGTCGTCGCCACACAAAACCCGACGGAGTTTTCAGGAACTTATCCTCTCCCGGATTCGCAGTTGGATCGCTTCCTTGTATGCATGCCTTTGGGCCACCTTTCTCCAGAAGATGAGACCCGTTTGATTTTAGAAAAAAGGGCTGATTTGAGAACTGCAAAACCCATCGCGACACGAGAAGAGTTGCAAGAGCTCCAAGCTGCTTGTGAGGCTGTTCGCATTCACCCTGATGTGGCACGTTTTGCCGTTCAACTTGGAAACGCAAGCCGAAAACACCGCTCACTGGAGCGAGGCATTTCCACGCGCGCAATGCTTTCTCTCATCGCCGCAGCCAAAGCGAATGCTCTCTGGGAAGGCAGGGATTTTTTGGTGCCTTATGACTTGCGCGCAGTATTCCTCCCGACGCTTGCCCATCGCGTGATTGTGAACCAAAGCGAGAATATGCTCGTCGCTCGAAAAATCGCCCAAACAGCGCTGCAAGAAATTCTCGATAACACACCAAATCCCCGATAGCATCATGGCTTTATTTCCAAAGCTGAAAAAAGCCCCCAGGCAGCTGAAGACAACTCGCATTGGAAAAATATACATCGCCCTCTCCGTGGGTGTGGGAATTGCCGCCCTCAACACAGGCAACAACCTGCTCTATCTCATGCTGGGACTTTTGCTCAGCTTCATCGTGAGCTCCGGAATTCTTTCTGAACTCAACATTCGCCACCTCACGCTCAGCAGAATTCTTCCAAGCAACCCAAGAGCCGGCGAAGAATGCATCGTTTTGTATGAAATTCAAATCAGCAAGGGCTTTGCCTTTGCAATAGAGATTCATGAGAAGAATGAATTGTTTCCTGCAAAAGCATTCTTGGCCTCCATCAACAATGAACACCCCGCCATCGTCACAGCCAAATGCAATGCGCCACGGCGTGGTCCGCTCAAGCTGGGCGACATTCAAGTGTCGACATGCTTCCCTTTCGGCTTGTTTATAAAAACACGCAGCTTTCATGTGCCGGAAACACTTCTGGTGCTCCCAAAACCCATCCACATTCACCCCAAAGTTATTCAAGCGTCTTCTCAAAAACTCTTCAATGGAAGCCTCAACTCCAATCCAAACTCCCACAAAAACGGTTCGGGCGATGTTTGGGGAATTGTGGATTTGCCAGAAGGCAACGATGCAAAACACATCCACTGGCTCAAAAGTGCCACAACAGGAAAGCTCATGCAGATGATGCGGGAACCTGAGAATTCTCATGTCTACCGTCTTCAACTCGAGGCATCATCATCGCTTTCCGTTTTGGATAGGAGATGTGAAGAATTGGCTGCCATGGCTCAGTGGCTTTTGAGGCGCGGCCACTTGGTGGGGTTGCAGACGCCCACCAAAACGCTGAACGCTTCTTGTGGCTTCGCACATGAAAAACGCATTTTGCAAACTTTGGCCTGGGTTGGGTTTTGCGAGGAAGAAGCATGAGCAGCTCTCGATGGAGACTGCTGTCTCGAGATCTGGGCGCAGCCTTTGCTTTTTCAAGTCTGCTGATCTCTCGCATGCTTCCGGGTTGGGTTGTGCTCATTTTTGGCTTGTGTCTGCTCTTTGCAATTTTTGGGCTTCGTCCATTGCAAAAAATGGAATCCCTCTCCGCGCTGCTGCTCTTGGCTTTTGCAGTTCCATTGTTTGCATCGGCCATTGTGGGGAGAATGGACTTCGTCATTTCTGCATGCTGCTTTGCCTGCATGCTTGCAGCATTGCGGATGACGGGAACACCCAATGACTCTATGGATGCCCAGGTAAACCTTGGCGCCTTGTTGATGATAACAGGAGGCGCCGCATTGACAGGAGAGCTGTGGTATCTCCTGAGCCTTGGCGGTTTTGCTACCTTCACTCCCATTTCCATGGGAATGAGCACTCTGCAAAAAAATGGCGTCAAACCCTCCGAAATGCGCCCGGCTTTGCTTCGAATCGGCATGGGCATCTTATTTGCGTTCATCGGTATGGCTTTGTTCTTCATTCTGCTTCCGCGCTTGTCCTGGAAAATAGGACATGTCCCTCTTCCACAAGGCCTTGGCGCCGTCAGTGGACTTGCAGACACCGTCAGACTTCAAAGCAACGGCAACATCAAAACCAGCCCGCGGATTGTTGCCAGAATTGAGCTCAAACCCAACCCCAACCAGTCTCAGCTCAACCATTATTGGGTTGCACGCTATTATCGAGACTTTGACGGGAAAGCGTGGCACCCCCCTCCGCCTGAAAAAACGACGGACTTTCAAATTATTCTCCCTCGAAAAAAGGGGAGGAAGGTTTTTCAGAAGATAGAATTGCTTCCTGCCTATGGCTCGCCGACGCTCATTGCTTTGGATACGCCATTTATTTTTTTCGATCTGGAGCGGATGACAACCCAGGGAAATGCTCAAACTTCGATGACAGAATTCAAAGAGTCCGAAATTCGTTCAAGCATCCACGCAACTTCGTTGAGCTATCATGCACAAAGTTTTCTTCCAGACAATGAACGGGAATGGCTTTCGAGAAATACCGTCGAAAACACGCCAACGGAGCAGCCAAAGCCAATTGCTGTGCTTCCACTCAAAACACCTCTCAAAATTCACCGAGGCCCTTCAAGCACAAACAAACCGCTTGGCTTTGCCAGCCCTTTTCCATCTCTCAACAACCTGGCCCCCACGCAGGAGGCGTCCAGCGCCTGGTTGGAAGACTATAAAAGACTTCCGGACGACGCAGATCCTCGCATTGCAAAACTCGCTCAGGAGATTTTGAAAGCAGAACAATCTCCCCTCAGGGCAGCAGGGTTGATTGAAAATTACCTCAGTCAGAATTTTCAATATTCTCTGGATGAAACCTTCAGCACAGAAAATCCGCTTGCCGACTTCTTGTTCGTCAAAAAAAAAGGTTATTGTGAGCAGTTTGCGACAGCCTTTGCTGTCCTGCTCCGCCATGGAGGTTTTGCATCGCGTGTCGTCGGCGGTTTTTTTGGAGGAGAGCAGATTGGAAACCGCTATATTTTGCGCGCCGGAGATGCGCACGCATGGACTCAGGTATATGACAACCGCCTTGGGTGGGTGAGCTTCGATGCAACCCCACCCACCGGGCGGCAGGCCCGCCCCAACGCTTTTCTCGCATGGGTTTTGGAAATTCAAGAAACACTCGACGCCTGGTGGCAATCCAAAGTCGTCGACTATTCCATTCGCGATCAGGCAAAAATTGCCAAGTCGCTGCTTGGGCCACAAACACGGATAACCCAAATGCAATGGAAACCCTTGGCTCCCCATGTGCAAGGGTTGTGGCTGCTCCTTTTGCCGCTTCTTTTGGGGGGCTTTTTTTATTTCAGGACACGCAGGTTGCCCTCTGAAATACGGTTTTTAAAACTTCTCGAACAGCGCCTTCAAAAATTGCATCTGTTCAACCCCAAAACACCTTCCATGGAAGCGCTCCTGGCCCTTCTTCAAAAACAAAACCACCCACTCAAAACGCACGTTGAATCAGCCTATGCACACTATCTTCGCTGGAGGTTTGGCAACGTTGTATATGAGCCTCAAACAGCACGAAAGCTCCTGAAGTCCCTTGCCACCGTTAAACGGCCCGGGCCGCCATCTCCTCCATAAACGCCCGGGCCTTCAATTCTTTGCCTAAATGTGCAAGCCAAAGCCCATCTAAAAACGAACGCATTTCTGAAATGTGCTTCTCATTTGGAAACTGCTTGGGAAACACATGCGGCGTGCTTGGGGGCGACAACGCACTTGCCTTTTGTTGTGGCAAACCTTGTTGTGCGTGCTTCAGAGCGCGCAGATCTACGCCGGCTTGCCTTTGAAGCATATAGAGGATCAGCAACGTCTCTTTCGAAAGGACAAGGGACGCATCCGCATGCTTGGAGCACTGTGCGCAGACAACACCTTCGGACGAGGAAACCGCCACGGGCTGGCCCAGCACCTCTGTGTTGCAACACTCACAGGAGTGAAGTTGTGGTGCCCAGCCTGCATAACGGAGCACCGCCAACTCAAACCTCATCAACGGCGCAACCGCACCGGGGGCTTTCTCCAGGCTTTTCATCAACCGAATCAACGAGGGGAAGACGCCCCCCATCGGCTCTCCCTCCTGGAAAACTTCTCGACACAGCTCCAGGGAATACATCGCTTTGGATGTCGCCTCCAAACTCTGACGAAGTTGTGGAAAGCTGTCCATCAATTCCACTTTTTCCAGACGCCACATCGCCAAAGCCCGCGGCCTTATCCACACTTTCAACCAGCTTCCCAATTCGAGGCCACCTGCAAAACGTTTTTGGCTGCGCCTGGCCTTCACTGCAAATGCGGAAACTTTCCCATGGCGACGCGTCAGCAATTCAATGACTCTATCGGCCTCAGAAAAATCTCTGCGCAAGCAAACAACAGCATCGTCTACAGCAGTCTTCACACTGCCAGACTACCCAAAGAAAGCAGGCGTCGCATTCATTCTCGGACGGAAATAAAGGCTTCAGAGTCCGTGGCCGAGTTTGTCCGTGCTGTGGGAAGCGCCACAAGGCTCCGTTGACAACTTCGTCTGAGTGCCTCTTCTGCCGCCGTCGCTTTGGCAACACAGGCCTCAAAGGCTTCTGCCGCTTCTTTGGGCTTTTGAATTTCCTGCAGACAAGTCCCATATTGCCGGTGAGCATCTGCATGTTCAGGGCAATGTACAGCAAACATCTCAAGCTGTTCACAGACAGCCGGCAAGTCTCCCTGCGCTTTATAAACAGAAGCCAACATAAAATAAGCCAGACAAAACGATGGATTTTGAGCAATGGACTGACGAAGGTTTGTCTTTGCCAACCCAAGGTTTCCGGATTGAAAATAGGCCCAACCCAAATTGGCACGGGCCAAATAAGGCGTGAGGTACATCAGATCGTTGAGGACTTCTTCATAAAGAACGATGGCTTCTGTGTGACGCCCTTGTTCAGCAAGCAAATTTCCAAAATTCACTTTGGCTTCCGAATACCCAGGCTTCTGCTGCAAAGCTTCTTTGTAAAGCGCCTCTGCCTCCGCAGGCCTTCTGAAGGCCAAATGAAGCAAGACGGCTTTCGCGTGGACAGCCTCCGCCAATTGAGGGTTTAAGGCCAGGGCCTGGTTAAACTCATAGAGGGCAGCTTGTGGGTTCGTCTGCTGCGCGTGGATGCCCAAGTCATAGTGCACCAATGCCCCTTCCATCTCTCGTTGCGTCGGCGAGTGTACGCAGGCAAAGGAGAGCGCAAGCCACATTCCCAAACACATGCATGTCGCTGCTCGAAAAGAAGCCCTGGCTTTTGAGCATTCAGCAAACTTTGTATGCTGCATGCTTATTGGTTAACGTGCTTCTTGCAAAATGCCTTCAAAAACCTCGCCGCATTTCAACATGAGGCACCCCCGCCTCATAGAAAACTTCTGAGGAAACAACAAAACCCTCTTTCTCATAAAACGACTGCGTCGAAGCTTGCGCGTGAAGGCTGAGCCCATTCAAACCCAGTTTCCTGGCTTCGTTGGACAATGTCTCCAACAGCGCTTTCCCAATGCCGGCGCCACGACTTGAGCGGAGCACCGCCATCCGCGCTACCTGCCCCCACCTGCCTTGCTCCCCGGGCGGCGGCTCACTCAACACCAGCAGACGCCCCGTGCCAACGGCATGGCCCTGGTTGTAGGCCAGCACGTGAAATGCCTCTCTGTCCAGAATTTCACTTTCCAGCTCCATCGACATGCCCTGCTCTTCGATGAAAACAACCTCTTGTATCGCCAGCACTTGCATCAAATCGCCTTCGTTTTTCGCAGGCCCAATGCGTATGGGGGATTCAGAGCTCATCGTAGGTACCCATCTATATAAAACCTCGTGATCGTCCTAACTCTAAGACAAAACTTATAGTAGTGTCCATCGCGCTATGCACCGCTTGTTTGCCTGTATCGCTTTTTTGGCTTGTTTCCCAGCCTTGGCTCAAAGTCCCAAAGCCATTATTTTTGGCGAGGGGCGCCGTCCCACTTTTCGAGAAGAAGCCATTGACAGAAAATTTCAACGTTCGCGTCTGGCTCGAGCACTCAGTGAGGGCACCACGGATGAGAACTGCAAGGCATTGCTCGGAGGACTTCTGACGGCCCTGGCTGAAACAGCGCCCTTCTTTCATAACCGGGACGAAAACCTCCATTTCGATCCAAGCTTTCTGGCGGCTTTTCAGGCTCAACTCAATACCCCTTCCTTCCCTGCAAACGCATACCTCGTCTCCATGGCCCGGCATGTGTTGATTCAGCGACGCATGCCGGATGCCTGGCTCAAAACCGCAGAAAGCATCAACACCAGCTATGGCATCATCGATCTTGCCAAACTCAAACTCATCAGCGAAGGCATCAACCCCATTGACAGCTTCCTTCTCACGCTGCCCTTGCTCAGACAGCGCTTCGACGAGGATGTGCTCGCTGTCACCAGCGCCTCCAGAGTGGATGTGGCAACAGAATTCAAAGACACCTATCTCGACAGGGAAGTCACCTTCCCCGGCATGCAACTGGTCGACATCGGCCTGTATTCCGCCAAAACCAAAAAGAAACTGAAGACGCCTCCCAAAACATCCTTGAGTCAACTCAATGAGCTGGTGGCTGTCTTCACCTGGGTGATTCCCGGACAAAAGCCCAGCATCGCGTCTGTGTTGGGGACGGAAAAAGCAAAAATAAAGACGATTACGGTGTATGCTTATCTCGCGCCGCGCCAATATGTGAATCTCGATCGTATCCCCAAGGGCGCAAGGTTGATGATCAGGGGACGCCTCTGGTCCATGAATGCAGACTTGACAGAAGTCGAAATTAAAAATGCTTTGCTGTTTGAAGACAGGGACTGGTCGCGAGCCTTCTTTGCACAGCCGGGCATGGTGGATAACTGCCCCTTTGCCGTCAACGACTTGACGGGAGTTGCGCCCGCGCAGCCAGGTGGATTCAATCGCGTCCGCTGACAAAGGACTCATGCGCCTGTTTGACTCGCACTGCCACCTGGACTCTGAATTCCTCAAAGAGCCTTATCCCCTCCTCATGGAACGCGCTTTCAAAGCCGGCGTGTGCGGTTTTTTGGTGCCGTCTGTTGCTCCTGCGCAATGGGAAAAACTTTCGCATTGGCCCCAACAACACCCTGCATGCTGCGTGGCATTGGGCATGCACCCTTCTGCTTTGGAATCGCTTCCTGCAACCCCACAACATGCCCTCCTGGCGTCTTTGGAAGCTTTGCTGCCCCATGCCTGCGCTGTTGGAGAATGCGGCCTGGACAAACCCCTCGAAAAAACCGTTCCCATCCCCGTGCAGGCCAACTGGTTTGCAGCCCAAATCCTCCTGGCTAAAAAATACGCGCTCCCCTTGGTTGTCCACTGCGTAGGCGCCTATGGCATGTTGCTGGACGTGCTAAGACACCACGCACCCTTCCCCGCCGGCTTTGTCCTTCATAGCTTTGGCGGCTCCGCTGAATCCATCCAAGCCTTTGCCAAACTGGGTGGCTATTTCTCCTATTCCGGAAACATCTGCCACCCTCATGCCCGAAAGGCCCTCCTCGCCTTGCAAAATACCCCAAGGGAGAGGCTCCTCTTCGAAACCGACGCCCCTTTCCAAACACCCTTCCCTCTCCTTCCGGGGCCCAATGAGCCTGCCTTCCTCCTCCTCATCCTCCAAAAAGCTTCTGCCCTTTTGAAAACCCCCATGGAAGAGCTTGCCAAGCTCAGCTTCATGAATGCACAACGGCTCTTTTCTTTTCCTGCATCGCCATGACTTCTTGCCTCCATCCTTATTTTGAGCGCACTCAAAAACTCCTCGGGGACAGGCTTTTTGAGCGTCTTCAGAAAGCACATATTCTGATTGTTGGACTCGGCGGCGTCGGAAGCTTTGCGGCAGAGGGCCTTGTGCGCTCTGGCGTCGGTATGCTGACGCTCGTGGATTTTGACAAGGTGAGCGCCTCCAACATCAACCGTCAACTGCATGCCATGCCCAGCCTCATTGCACGGCCCAAAGTTGAAGTGCTCTCAGAGCGCTGCCTGGCTATCAACCCGCATATCCGCCTTGTTCCGCGGTGCATGGCTTACCACCCGGATACTTCTTGTGCGCTTCTTGAGTCGCCTGCACAGGCTCCTTATTCTGTTGTCATTGATGCCATTGATGAAACTCAAAACAAGTTGCACCTCATTCACAGCTGCATGCAGCGCACATTGCCGCTGGTGAGTGCCATGGGCGCAGCGGGGCGCTCAAACCCTTCTGACGTTCGCACAGACGACTTGTCGAATACGAAGATGGATCCTTTCGCCAAAAACATCCGCCGCCAACTGCGCCGCAAATATGGGTGGACTTTCTCCGCCCCCACCCACGTTACCGCTGTCTACTCCACCGAAATTCGACACCCCCAGGCCCTGGGCCCCCGCCCCTCCCTGCTGGAGGAAAACCAGGATAGCCCCCATGGCAACAAAACCCTCGGCAGCGCCATCTTCGTTACCGCCGTCTTTGGGATGCATGCTGCCGCAGCCGCCATCCAAAAACTCAACCCGCATTCAGGGCCAGAGCTTGGGTAGAATTTCTCCGGACTTTCCTCGGAGGACGTGATCGAAACGTCCGGCGTAAAATGCGGGGGGATCTACGTCCACCAACCAGCTCTTGCCGCGCTTGCGTCTGACTTCATCCACCAAACCTGCTGCCGGGTATACTTGTCCGGAGGTGCCCGCGGCCACAAATACGAGGTGCTCTCCCGCGCTTTGCATAAACTGAGCAATGGAATCCAAATGGCGCTTGTCCAGCATCTCTCCAAACCACACCACATTGGGCCTTAAAAGCCCCTGGCACTCCTTGCAGCGCGGCAGGCCTTCGCTTTCTTCCATATAGGTGTTTTCATCAAAAAAAACCCTCTGGCACTTCGTGCAACGCGTCTCCATCAAATGGCCATGCAAAGGAATCATCCGCTGGCTGCCTGCACGCTGGTGCAGGCCATCCACATTCTGCGTAACCAGCAAAAACCGCTCACCCAAACGCCGCTCCCATTCCACCAAAGCATGGTGCCCTGCATTGGGGTTTACTTTTTTGGCCAGAAGGCGCCTCTTGCCATAAAAACGCCACAGCAAGGAAGGCGTCTGCTCAAACCCTTTGGGTGAAGCAATCTGCTCAATCAACATGCCTTCCCACAGGCCACCTTGGCCTCGAAAGGTTTGCACGCCGCTTTCTGCGGATACGCCCGCTCCTGTCAGGACGCATAGACAACTGTTCTCGTCTATCAGCAATTCCACCTTAAAGCCTCCATCAAGTCAGCGGAGCAAGCAATGTCACCCAACGGGACTTCTCTTTTTTTGTCTCTTGGCAGGTTCTTCCAAGTTTGCCGCCAAGCCCCCTCGGCCGCGCTACCTCTTGGAAGCGTCTAAGCTACAAACTTTCAAAAAGGGACACAATACACATCTTCCGGCTACCTCTGTTTTCGAAAAATGACTTTCATCCAGGGCCTTGTTGCCAGGCAAGTCTGACAGCTTCGCTTGCATTGCCTCGGTGCTGGCTTTGAAAAAAGCCCGAAAATTTTGTACCGCCGACGCGTCGACGACGAAGGTATCTTCTGACTTCTGATTTAAATAAACCAGGCTGACGCGCGCGCCCAACGCAGAAACTCTGTGGCGCGCTTCGACAAACAGCGCATACCCAACAACCTGCTCCACGTTTCTGTCGTTCGGGCTTCCTGTCTTCCAGTCAACAATGTGCAGGCCCCCGTCCTTGTCCACGTAGGCCACATCCGGCATGGCAAATACGCGGATGCCGTCCAACTCGAAAAAAGAGCTCTCAAAGTCTTTGCTGTCCGCTTCCAGAATCTGCCCAGGCTCCAACTCCTGAAAAACGCGCGGCCATGCGGACTCCTTAAAATGTCTCAAAGCCGTCGCAACCGTCTGCCAGTTGTTTCGCCATTCCTCTCCTGTCACCTCCACCTGGTTTTCATGCTCCACCAACCCCCAAAAACTGGGCTTGGCTTGTGCCCTGCAAAGGCCGTCTCGGGAAGCGGCAAACTCCTGGCGCATGCGGTGGTGCGTGCGCTCCATCATCGCATCCATGTCCACGGGCCTCCCAAACAACCACCTCATCAAACTTTCTCGCAGCACCTCGTGCACCATGTTGCCCGCCCACGCGTAGCGGTTTGTCAGCTTCTTCAACCTGTACACCGCCCCCACCCTCGGGGGGGCTTTGCTCTCCCACCCCCCCCAGGAAAGGTAGTAGTGGTAGAAATAGGCGCGCTCGCAACTGATGAACTTCTCATGGCGCGACTTGGACCAGGAAAAGAGATTTTCAAGTTTGGCTTTCAAACAAAGCTCCCCGGTTTTGAAGAAAACAACTCTTGGCTTGCCTTAGCATAAAGAGGAGAACTTCTGCTGACATGCTTTGTGAACGCTCCATGAATTCTGCTTCGGCACAACCTTCCGCCACCTGGCTGCGTGGGCGGCTTGAAACGTGGTACTCACAGCAGGGGCGCACGCTGCCATGGAGAGAATGCGCCGACGCCTACGCCATTTGGGTCAGCGAAGTCATGCTGCAGCAAACACAGGTGGGGACTGTGCTGGGCTATTTCGAGCGCTTCATGCAGCGCTTTCCGGACTTGCAAAGCCTGGCAACAGCTTCTTTGGACGAAGTCCTCTTCCTGTGGCAGGGCCTGGGTTATTATGGCCGCGCTCGCAAACTGCACGCGGCGGCACAGCAGCTGCTCGCACAAGGGAAAACGCAGCTGCCTTCCAGCCTGGAGGCTTTGTTGGCGCTGCCGGGGTTCGGCCCTTATACCGCGGGGGCGGTCGCTTCCATGGCTTTTGGTTTGCCGGTGCCTGCCGTGGACGGCAACTTGCTGCGTGTTTTTGCTCGCCTCCATGCGCTGGAGTTGCCCAGGGAGCGGCTTTTTCCGCAGGTACAGCGCATGGCCGCTCAATTGCTGCAAGCGGGGCCGCCTTCCGGCTCGGCCCTGGGGCCGGGCGCCCTCAACCAGGCACTCATGGATTTGGGGGCCACTGTCTGCAAACCGCATAAGCCTCTTTGTACGCAATGCCCGTGGAGCTTTGCCTGCCTCGCGCTGGCGCACGACAAAGTTGCCCAACTGCCCCTGCGCAAACAAAGCAAACCCAAACCCATTTTGAGCTGGCTTCTGGCTTATATAGAGTGCAACGGCCAATTGCTGATGGCCAGATGCCCCCCCGAGGGACTCTTTGGCGGCTTGTGGGGCCTTCCGGGAGTGGCCCTGGAACGCCCCCTCCTCCCCCGGGAAGCCGCTTGCGGAAGCCCCCTCTCCTCCTGCCTGGGGGGACAAGGCCCCTCCGCCCTCCTAAGTCAAACACAACGTGTGCTGACACACCGCCACCTCCACCTTTTTGTCTATGCCATCCACGGGGCGCGACAACTGCGCTTCCCTCGCTATACCTGTTTGCGCTGGGTGCCTCAAGAAAGCGCTGTGCACATGCCCAGCAGCGCCGCTTTGCGCAAAGCCCTTGAGGCCGCCTGGGCGCAATATAAATGCTGCTTTTAGGGGCTCAAAACCCTTCAAAAAATATTCACCCCAAACCCTTCAGAAAATACTCAAAGGCTTTGACGAGGCCCTCAAAACCCCCTATAGAATGGCGCTCATGTCTCCGACTGAAGCCTCCCCCCTCGCGCCTTATATCCCCATCGCCGTCACGCTGCTTTTGGCGGGTGTTATGGCCGCCGCCATCCCCCTGGTTGCGGGCTTTTTGGGCTCTTCGAACCCCTCCCCCACCAAGCTGTCTACCTTCGAGTGCGGCAGCGTCCCCTCCGGCTCCCCCTGGCAAAGGTTCCCCGTCAAATTCTACGTGGTGGCCATCCTCTTCATTGTCTTCGACATTGAAGCTGTCTTTATTTATCCCTGGGCTGTCAACTTTCAGACATTCCACGCTGCAGGCTTTGGTTGGTTTGCTTATACTGTCATGGCCATTTTTGCGGCCACTTTGCTTGTGGGCCTCGCCTATATTTGGAAAAAAGGCGCCCTGGACTGGGAGGAGGACTGACCATGAACGAACTTGGAAACGTGCCCGTTGTCCCTACGCGCAAAGAAGAAGCCCAAGGGTTTCTTCAGCGACTTATCTCCAAAGGCCTGGGGTGGGCTCGAAAATATTCTCTCTTCTCCTATCCTTATGCCACGGCTTGTTGCGCCATGGAATTCATGTCCACGACGGCAGCCCGTCATGACATCTCCCGCTTCGGCGCCGAATTCCCGCGCTTTTCTCCGAGACAAGCGGACTTGCTTTTGGTGGTTGGCACCATCAACTTAAAGCAGGCACCCTTTCTCAAAATGGTTTATGAGCAAATGTGCGAGCCTAAATGGGTCATCGCTTTCGGCGTATGTGCTTCCTCGGGCGGCTTTTATAACAACTATGCTGTCCTTCAGGGGATTGACCGCATTTTGCCGGTGGACGTTTATGTCCCGGGTTGCCCCCCTCGCCCCGAGCAAGTCTTTGACGCCATCATGTTGCTGCAGGACAAAATCGCCAACCAGCCTCATGCTGTTGGGCCGGGCGCCTATAAGAGAAACCTGGCCGCAAACTTTTAGACCGCTTTCACTTTGACGAGGTGTTGGGCGAAGGGCTTTTCACTGCAGTTCTGCCCTGCCGTCAACATTGCGCAAGCCAACATTGCGTTGGGCAAAGGCCCAGTCCTCTTCCTGGCCATGGGTTCGACGCATTCGCGCGAAGACACGCTTTATTTCCCGGGGGTATTTTTCATAGACTGAAAGCTTTCGACTCTCTTGCGCCATCCGAATCCGCCTCGGCCCCGCATTGTATGCCATGAGGGCCAAGTCAAAGTCGCCAAAACGCTCATGCAAGTCTCTTAAATAGCGCAGGCCCAGGCGCACGCATAAGGTTGGGTCTGCTTGAATTTCTTGAAGCGGCAATTTCAAATTTGCGCGACGAGCCAAATATTCCAAAGTTTGAGGGCGAATTTGCATGAGGCCCATGGCACCCTTTTCAGAAACAGCATCCAGTTTGAAGTGGGATTCGACTTCAATAAGTGCCAATACCAACAGCGGATCATAACCCGCAAGCTGGGCCTCCTCTGTAATGGCGGCAGCCAGGCGGCGCCGAAAAGCCAAGGGTTCCGCGGAGAGTTTCTCATCCAGAATGTGGTGGACAAGTCGATGCGCCCTCTCAGGCTCGCGCGGAAAATCAGGAAGCTCCGGCACCACAGGGGCCTTCAGCACCGGAGCAACAAAATAAAAAACACTGCCCAGCAAAACGACAACGACTGTCCAATAAACAAACCGCATCACTCAAAATTTTATGATCGCCCCAAAGCAAGCTCAACCAAAATATGCCTTGTCAGTTTGCGCACATGCGGACACAAACTGCAGGCGGAGGGCCGTTATATGAAATAAAGTCAGCTGCTTGACAACAATGAGTTGATAGAGTCCTCATCATCGTGAACAGCCGCCAAAGCACCTTCCAAATTTTGGGCGGCTACCACCGGCCCTTCAATGGCAACGTCGAGATGGCGATAGCTTGGCAAGCCCGTTCCCGCCGGAATTAAGCGTCCCATGATGACGTTTTCTTTGAGTCCTCGCAGGTAGTCCACTTTTCCGGAAATGGCTGCCTCCGTCAGCACCTTCGTTGTTTCCTGGAAAGAAGAAGCTGAAATGAAGGACTCTGTTGACAGCGAAGCTTTGGTAATTCCCAAAAGCAGGGGCTCTCCTACCGCGGGAAGTTTTCCTTGAGCAAGCGCCTTCTCGTTTTCTTCTTCAAAAAGCCACTTCTCCACCTGCTCATCTACCAAAAATTCAGTGTCGCCCAGCTCAGAGACGCGCACGCGTCGCAGCATTTGGCGCACAATCACTTCAATGTGCTTGTCGTTAATTTTCACGCCCTGCAAGCGGTAGACTTCTTGAATTTCATCCACCAAAAAGCGCGCCAATTCCTTTTCGCCCAAAACACGCAAAATGTCGTGAGGGTTGACAGCGCCATCCATCATGGGCTCGCCTGCGCGCACGTGGTCGCCTGAGTGCACCGTAATATGTTTGGTTTTGGGGATGAGATATTCCTTCGTCAAGTCCGAGCGAAGCTCCCCATTCACCTCCGGCGTAATCATCAGCTTGCGCTTGCCCTTCGTATCCTTCCCAAAGGACACCACCCCGTCAATCTCCGCAATGATGGCATGCTCCTTGGGCTTGCGCGCTTCAAAAAGCTCTGCAACCCGAGGCAAGCCGCCTGTAATGTCCTTGGTTTTGGTTGTCTCGCGCGGAACTTTGGCGATGTCGCGACCTGCGGAAATTTCAACGCCATCATTCACGGTAATGACGGCACCTTGAGGCAAGAAATAAGCCGCAGGCTGGTTGGCTCCCCAAAGTTTTGGCTCTCCATTTTCATCGCAGATGATAACGCGCGGCCGCGCTTCAGGATCTTTCGATTCAATAATGGTTTTGCGCGAAAGGCCCGTGACTTCATCCAGCGTTTCGTTCATCGTCACGCCTTCAATAATGTCCTCGAATTTCACAAAACCTTCTACTTCTGCAAGCAGAGGCATCGCGAAGGGATCCCACTCAGCAATTTTGGTGTTGGGCTCCACCCAGTCGCCTTCTTTCACTGCCAACCATGCGCCGTAGATGACTTGATAGCGCTCGCGCTCACGGCCTGAATCATCCACAATCAACACTTCACCGTTGCGGTTCATCACCACCGAAGTGCCGTCTGTGCGTTTGACAGTCGTCAAGTGGTTAAATTTGATTCGGCCCGCAAAACGATTGAACAACTCGCTTTGCTCAGCGCGCCGCGTGGCTGTTCCGCCGACGTGGAAGGTGCGCATTGTCAGCTGCGTGCCTGGCTCTCCAATGGATTGAGCTGCAATCACCCCAATGGCCTCGCCAATGGAAACCTTGCGTCCGCGCGCCAAGTCGCGGCCATAGCACTCCACGCAAATGCCGCGCTTGGTTTGACAGGTGAGCACCGAGCGAATTTTGACTTTGTCCAAGCCTGAGTTTTCAATTTTGGAAACCCGCGCTTCATCAATTTCTTCGTTCGCGTGGACCAGAATGTCTCCGGTAAGCGGATCCAAAATGTCGTCCAGGGCAACACGGCCCAAAATGCGCTCAGAGAGCGGCTCAATCACCTCGCCGCCTTCCACGAGAGCCATCATGACAATGCCATCCATGGTGCCGCAGTCATATTCGTTGATGATGGCGTCCTGGGCCACATCCACAAGGCGCCGCGTCAAATATCCAGAGTTCGCCGTCTTGAGTGCCGTGTCGGCCAACCCCTTGCGGGCACCGTGAGTCGAAATAAAATATTGGAGAACAGAGAGGCCTTCGCGGAAATTGGCGATGATGGGTGTCTCAATAATCTCCCCCGAAGGCTTGGCCATCAAACCCCGCATCCCCGCCAGCTGGCGAATCTGTTGTTTGGAGCCGCGAGCTCCGGAGTCCGCCATGATGTAGACAGGGTTGAAGGAAGGTTGTGTGCGGGTTTCCTGCTTGCCATCCGTAGAAAGGCCAACAACCTGCTCGCTGGAGATTTGGGCCATCATCGCATCCGTTACTTGCTCTGTGGTTTGGGCCCAAATATCAATCACCTTGTTGTAGCGCTCGCCTGAGGTAATCAACCCGTCCAGGTATTGCTCTTCCACCTCCGCCACTTCCTTTTGCGCCGCGTCAACAAGCTCCTGCTTCTGCGGCGGAATAATCATATCCTTCACCGCAATTGAAATGCCGGCCTTGGTTGCATAGCTGTAGCCCATGCTGCGAATGCGGTCTGCAAGCAACACCGTCTCTTTCTCGCCTGTCATGCGGTAGCAATAGTCAATGAGGTTCCCCAGCTGCCGCTTGTCGAGGACTTTGTTGACAGCATCAAAACCAAGCTTCCTGGGAACGACTTCCCAGAAAAGCACCCGGCCTGTTGTTGTCTCATAAATTTTTCCCTCTATGCGGCATTTGATTTTTGCCTGCAGGCCAACAGCATGCTGATCAAACGCAATGCGCACTTCTTCGGGAGAAGAAAAAAGCTTGCCTTCGCCAACGTCAAACTCTCTGGCACGCGTGAGGTAGTAAATCCCCAACACCATGTCCTGCGTCGGCACAATAATGGGCTTGCCGCTGGCCGGGCTCAGAATGTTGTTGGTGGACATCATCAACACGCGTGCTTCCATTTGAGCTTCGACGGACAAAGGGACATGGACTGCCATTTGATCGCCGTCGAAGTCAGCATTGAATGCGGCGCATACGAGCGGGTGCAGCTGAATGGCTTTGCCTTCAATCAACACCGGCTCAAATGCCTGCATGCCCAAGCGGTGCAGCGTGGGCGCGCGGTTGAGCAACACGGGGTGCTCGCGAATGACTTCGTCAAGAATGTCCCAAACCTCCGGGCGCTCTTTCTCCACCATCTTCTTGGCTGATTTGATGGTGGTGACAAAACCTCTCTCTTCGAGTTTTTGGTAGATGAAGGGCTTGAACAACTCAAGCGCCATGATTTTGGGCAAACCGCATTGGTGAAGTTTGAGCTCCGGACCCACCACAATCACCGAGCGACCGGAATAGTCCACGCGCTTGCCGAGGAGGTTTTGGCGGAAACGCCCGTGCTTGCCTTTCAGCATGTCCGACAAGGACTTCAAGGGACGCTTGTTGGGCCCCGTAATAATTTTGCCCCGACGGCCGTTGTCAAAAAGCGCATCCACGGCTTCTTGCAACATGCGCTTCTCGTTGCGAATGATGATGTCGGGAGCATTCAACTCCTGCAGACGACGCAGGCGGTTGTTTCGGTTGATGACGCGGCGATATAAGTCGTTCAAATCCGAAGTCGCAAAACGCCCGCCATCCAGGGGAACCAGAGGACGCAAGTCCGGAGGAATGACGGGAATGACATCCATCATCATCCACTCGGGTTTGTTGCCCGAAGCTTTCAGAGACTCTGTCACCTTCAAGCGCTTGGCTATTTTCTTGCGCTTGGCCTCTGAATTCGTGGAACGCATTTCTGCGCGCAACTGCTCTGCCAGCATGTTGATGTCGATTGCCAGCAACATGTCCCGCACAGCTTCGCCACCCATGGCGGCAACAAAGGAATCCTCTCCAAACTCTGCCATGAGGCGCTGATAACGATCTTCTGTAATCAGCTCGCCTTTCTCGAGGGGCGTCGCTTTGGGATCTAAAATGATGTAGCTTTCACAATAAAGGATTCGCTCCAAATCCTTCAAGGTGATGTCGAGCAGGTTTCCAATGCGCGAAGGCAGGCTTTTCAAAAACCAAATATGCGCAACCGGTGTGGCCAGAGAAATGTGCCCCAGGCGCTCGCGCCGCACCTTCGACTGAATCACCTCAACGCCGCACTTTTCACACACCACGCCGCGGTGCTTCATGCGCTTATATTTGCCGCAATTGCATTCATAGTCTTTGACGGGACCAAAAATGCGCGCGCAAAACAAGCCGTCCCTCTCCGGTTTGAAGGTGCGGTAGTTGATGGTTTCAGGTTTTTTGACTTCCCCATGCGACCATTGGCGAATTTTTTCGGAAGAGGCCAATGCAATGCGGATGGCCCGAAACGAAAGCGGATCTTTGGGTTTTTCAAAAAAATTAAAAATATCCTTCACAGAAGGGCTCCCTTTTTTCTTCCAGGGTTTTTCAAGTCAAACTCAATCATCCATTGCTGTGTGACTGGGCTCAATGCTTCCAAAAGTTGAACGATAACGCTCCGGCGGTGGCTGCTCCAACAACTCAACATCCAAGGCCAATGCCTGCAATTCCTTGAGCAGCACGTTGAAGGATTCGGGAAGGCCTGACTCCAGAGAATGGTCGCCTTTGACAATGCCTTCGTACATTCTTGTGCGGCCTACGACGTCGTCCGACTTCACCGTCAAAAATTCCTGCAGCGTATAGGCGGCGCCGTAGGCCTCCATCGCCCACACCTCCATCTCCCCAAGGCGTTGACCTCCGAACTGGGCTTTTCCTCCCAGAGGCTGTTGTGTCACCAATGAATAGGGGCCAATGGAGCGTGCGTGGATTTTCTCGTCTACCAGGTGGTGCAGCTTCAACATGTACATGACGCCCACCGTCACCTCCTGGTCGAAAGGATCTCCTGTTCGGCCATCGAAAAGCACCATCTGCCCTGTTTTGGGCAGCTCTGCCTTCTCCAGCAGCTCTCTCACCTCATGCTCCAATGCCCCATCAAAAACAGGCGTGGCAACATGAATGCCGTTTTGCAAACGACGGCACAAAGAGATGACATCCTCGTCCGAAAGCTTCTCCACAAATTGGTTGAAGCCTTCATTTTGATAAATCTCTTTGAGGCGCCCCCGAAGCTTGTCGGCGGACCAATTCTCCTCAATGTATTTTTGGAGCTGCTCCCCCAGGCCCTTGGCTGCCAACCCCAAATGGGTTTCCAAAACCTGGCCGATGTTCATGCGGGAGGGAACACCCAGCGGATTTAAAACAATGTCGACGGGGCGACCATCCTCCAAATAGGGCATGTCCTCCACGGGCAAAATGCAAGACACAACGCCCTTGTTGCCGTGACGGCCTGCCATCTTGTCGCCCACAGCCAACTTGCGCTTGATGGCGACGTAGACTTTGACCATTTTAATGACGCCAGGCGGAAGCTCATCTCCTTTTTTGATTCTTGAAATCCGCTCACCAAAATTTTGACGAACGGTCTCTTTCATCTCTTCCAGCTCGCTCAAAATTTTTCGCACCTTGGTGTCTGTGGCATCGCCGACGGAAATGTCTTCCCAATAGCGGTAGGGGATGGATGTCAGGAGCGAGGCATTCAGGACATCCCCTTTCTTCAGCAGCTGGTTGCCTTTGTCATCCACCAGCTTGCCTTGGACTTGCTGCCCTTCCCAGAGTTTTCGAATGCGGTTGTAGGCCGAGCTTTGAATGACTTTAATTTCATCGTTCTGGTCTTTCAGAAGCTTGGCTTCCTCTGCGGACTCAATTTCTTTGGCTCGCTCGTCCTTTTCCACGCCCTTTCTTGAAAACACTTTGGCGCCAATGACATTGCCTGAAACTCCCGGGGGCACGCGCAAACTGCTGTCGCGCACATCGCCGGCTTTTTCTCCGAAAATGGCCCGAAGCAACTTCTCTTCTGGAGAAAGCTGCACTTCGCTCTTCGGAGTCACTTTGCCGACCAACACATCGCCGGGCTTCACTTCGGCACCAATGTAGATGATGCCGGACTCATCCAAATTCCTTAAGGCCTCATCACCGACATTTGGAATGTCACGGGTAATCTCTTCTTTGCCGAGCTTCGTGTCCCTGGCGATGCACTCAAACTCTTCAATGTGAATGGACGTGAGAATGTCCTCTTTCACCAGGGCTTCAGAAACGAGAATGGAGTCTTCGAAGTTGTAGCCTTGCCAGGGCATAAACGCCACCACCACGTTGGCGCCCAGGGCCAGTTCCCCCGTCTCTGTCGCGGGGCCGTCGGCAATAATCTCTCCGGCCTTCACCGTGTCACCCTTCTTCACAATGGGTTTCTGGTTGAGGCAGGTGTTCTGGTTTGAGCGCTGGTATTTGAGAAGGCTGTATATGTCGACTTCATTCACACCTTCTTCTGCAGAATCAATCTCTTCTGCGCGCACCACAATGCGGCTTGCATCCACCGTTTCAATGGTGCCGCTGCGACGCGCAACCACCGTCACGCCAGAGTCTCTGGCCACAATGGACTCAATGCCCGTTCCAACAATGGGAGCAGAGCTTCGCAGGAGCGGCACAGCTTGCCGTTGCATGTTGGAGCCCATGAGTGCACGGTTGGCGTCGTCATTCTCCAGAAAAGGAATGAGGGAAGCAGCAACCGACACCAGCTGGTTGGGAGAAACGTCCATCAGGTTGACATCTTCAGCGCGCGCCAAAACAAACTCACCCTCATGGTGAGAGCCGACAATGTCACCTGCAAATTTTCCTGAAGCGTCACACTCCGCGTTGGCCTGCGCAATGGTATGGCGCTCTTCTTCCAAGGCAGAAAAGAAACTCACTTCCTGAGTGGGCTTGCTTTCTTCCACTCGGCGGTAGGGGGTTTCAACAAAGCCAAACTCATTCACGCGCGCATAGGTTGACAAGCTTGCAATCAAACCAATGTTCGGCCCTTCCGGCGTCTCAATGGGACAAATGCGGCCATAGTGCGTGGGGTGCACGTCGCGAACTTCAAAACCCGCCCGCTCTCTCGTCAAACCGCCCGGGCCCAGGGCCGACAAACGCCGCTTGTGCGTCACCTCTGACAGCGGGTTGTTCTGGTCCATGAATTGCGACAGCTGCGAGGAGCCAAAAAACTCTTTGACAACCGCGGTGACAGGTTTTGCGTTGATTAAGTCATGCGGCATGAGCGTTTCAATTTCCTGCAAACTCATGCGCTCTTTGATGGCGCGCTCCATGCGCACCAAACCGATGCGGTATTGGTTTTCCAAAAGCTCGCCGACAGCCCTGACGCGCCGGTTGCCCAAATGGTCAATGTCATCAATGTTGCCCTTGCCATTCTTCAGGTCAACGAGGTAGCGGACCACTTCAAGAATGTCGCGTTTGGTGAGCACCTGGTTTTCAAGCGACTCTTCCAAGCCGAATTTGAAATTCAGCTTGAGACGGCCCACCTTGGACAAGTCATAGCGCTCGGGGTTGAAAAAGAGGTTGTTAAACAAATTTGCAGCCGTCTCGGGAGTGGGGGGATCTCCAGGACGCAGGCGGCGATAAATCTCCATAATCGCCTGCTCAGGGCTGTCAATCTTGTCCATCAACAAAGTTTCTCGAAGGAAGGGGCCCACGTTGAGGTTGTCAATGAAGAGGACCTTAATTTCCGAAATGCCCCGCTTCAGCAGCTCATCCACCTTCTCTTGAGAAATCTCCTCGTTGCACTCAAGGAGCACCTCCCCTGTCATCTCGTCCACAATGTCAAAAGCCGACACTTTGCTGAACAAGTCGTCTGCATCAATCGGCAAACGCGTCATACCGGCCGCTTGCAATTTTTTGAGAGCGGCCCGGTTAAATTTTCGGTTCTTCTTGACAATCACTTCGCCCGTCTTGGACTTCACATCCCGAACAGCGCGTTGATTGAGCAAAAGCTCCAAGTCCACGGACTTTTCAAATTCAGTCGGAGACAGCAAATAGACGGTTTCTGTCTCATAATAATAGTTGAGGATTTCTTCGGTTGAGCCTTTGAAGTCGAGGGGATTTTTTCGCGCCGTGTCCTGCACAGCGCCCAAAGCTCGGATCAGAATGGTCGCAGGTAATTTTCGACGGCGATCAATGCGCACGTAGAGCAGATCTTTGTGATCGAATTCAAAATCAATCCATGAGCCCCGGTAGGGGATGATGCGTGCATTGTAGAGCAGCTTTCCCGACGAATGGCTCTTGCCTTTGTCATGATCGAAAAAAGCGCCCGGGCTGCGGTGCAGCTGACTGACGACAACCCTTTCGGTGCCGTTGATGATGAAAGTTCCATTCTGCGTCATCAAGGGAATTTCACCGAAATACACTTCCTGCTCTTTGACGTCGCGAATGGACTGCGCACCTGTCTCCTCGTCTTTGTCCCAGACGACAAGACGCACGACAACTTTGATGGGAGCCGCAAATGTCATGCCGCGCTGATGGCATTCATCCACGTCGTATTTGGGCTTCTCCAGGTGATAGGCGACGAACTCCAATGACGAAGTCTCATTGAAGTCTCGGATAGGAAAGACCGATTTAAAGACTGCCTGCAAGCCGACATCTTCCCTCTTTGCGGGCAAAACATCCGCCTGCAAAAACTTGTCGTAACTCGACTTTTGGATGTTAATTAAGTTCGGTATTTCAATGACTTTTGGAATCTTTGCAAAGCTCTTCCGAACGCGGAAATTGGTTTGCAGGCTTGTTGTCATTCGTTTTCCCACGGGCAAAAAGGAGATAGCCACAACAACAGACAAGCCGGCGCCTTGCTCAACAAACGCCGGCTTACCATTCGGGTAAACAGCTATTTCAACTCAACAGTCGCACCAGCAGCGACAAGCTTTTCTTTCAACTTATTCGCCTCCTCCTTGTTCACGCCCTCTTTGACTGGTTTGGGCGCGCCCTCCACCAAGTCTTTCGCTTCCTTCAATCCTAACCCGGTGATCTCCCGCACCGCTTTGATCACCTCCACTTTTTTGTCACCGACTTTCATCAACATGACGGTGAACTCCGTCTGCTCTTCCACCGGGGCGGCTGCTGCTGCCGCAGGTGCAGCAACTGCAACTGCGGCTGCTGAAACACCCCACTTCTCTTCCAGTTTCTTGACGAGTTCCGCCGCTTCCAAAACGGTTAAAGCGGACAACTTCTCAACAATGACATCTAAATCAGCCATGGCAATTCCTCACATAAAAAAACAAAAATTTAACTGTCTTTCTCCAGACGCTGCGCCAAAACCCTCGCCAAACGCGAGCTCGGCTCTGCAAGCGTACGTACCAATTGAGTCGCAGGTTGCATCAACAGCCCCAACAAACTCGCTCGAAGCTCCGGTAATCCCGGCAGCTTGGATAAGGCGCTGACTTGGACTGCTCCAATGCGCTGCCCATCGACAACGCCGCTCATCACTTTCAGAAATTCCCTGTCTTTGAGGAACTCCATCAGAATTTTCGCGGGAGCAACCACATCTCCATAGCTGATGGCCAGGGCTGTGGGCCCAACAAAATCATCTGCCACTGCAGCAACGGGGGTTCCTTGAGCAGCTCTCCTCGCCAAAGTGTTTTTTATCACCCTGTATTCAACGCCGCCCTCCCGAAGCTTGCGCCGCAGCTGCGTCGCCGTCGCAACATCCATTTTGCTGAACGCGGCAACAACCACGGACTTGGCCTTGGCAAATTTTTCTGCCAACTCTTGAACCATCGCCTCTTTTTCGCTCTTTAACATCTTGTGTCACCTCCTTTTCCACAGATCGTCTGGCACAAAGTGCAAGAGCGAGAGAGAGAGGCATCTCCTCCCTACGTCCTGTCTCGGCAGGGCAAAAAACCCGTTTAAGCTTGGGAGTCAACAACTCCCAAAGCCCCTGCTGTCTTCGTCCAGGCCCAGGCAACGCCATAAAATGACGACACCTTAACTTGAAATCAGGGCGCCTAGCATAAGCAAAACAAACTGTCAAGCGTCCCTGGCTGCCTTTTTTTTCCCTCTATGGAGAGGCCAGACAGTTTCTACCTTAAAGTCATTCTACAGACCGCTTTCAATTTGACATGAGGTCGAGGCGGGCGAGGATTCCGCGAGGGGAGTGCACTTAGGTGCATGACCTGAGCGGAACCGGAGCCCAACGAAGAGATCATGGCAAAGTGGAAGCGGTCTAGCGAAGCAGTCCGGAGAAGGCCTGTGTCTCCAGCTTTATCCCCGGGCCCATCGTTGAAGAAATGGCAATGCCTCTCAAATAAACCCCCTTGGCCGTTGCGGGTTTTAGCTTCACGACGGTTTCTATCAGCACCTGAAAATTCTCGATGAGCTTTTCTGTTTCAAAGGAGACTTTGCCCAGCGGCGCGTGGATGATGCCTGACTTTTCAACGCGCAATTCCACTTTGCCGCCCTTGGCATCGCGAATGGCTTTGGCCAAGTCCATCGTCACGGTGCCCACTTTGGGGTTGGGCATCAGTCCTCGCGGTCCGAGGAATTTGCCTAAGCGGCCCACAACACCCATCATGTCGGGTGTTGCAATCACCGTGTCAAACTCCATAAAGCCTTCCTCAATGCGCTTGGCCAAATCCGCCTCCCCCACCACATCTGCTCCTGCTGACTGGGCTTCTGCCACCTTGTCGCCTTTGGCAAAAACCGCCACCCTCACCGTCTTGCCTGTGCCGTGGGTGAGCACCACTGCGCCGCGTACCATTTGGTCCGCATGCCGCGGATCTACGCCCAAATTCACCGCCACCTCCACCGTCTGGTCAAACTTTGTGTTGAGCACTTCCGCTGCCTCTTTGAGAAGCTTAAACCCTTCTGCAACCGTATAACGCTTGTTGCGGTTCACCTTCTGGGCAGCTGCGCGATATTTTTTTCCATTCTTCGCCATGTTTTGTCCCTCTCAAAAGCAATGTGTCAGACAATCTCCAAACCCATGGAGCGCGCGGTTCCTTCGACGCTGCGGATGCAGGCTTCAAGCGTCGCAGCTGTCGTGTCCTGGAGTTTGGCCTTGGCAATTTCTTCCACCTGCTGCTTCGTCACCTGGCCTGCCTTCTCTTTGCCGGGCTTCTTGGCGCCAGAGCCCTTCTTCTTCTCTGTGTGCAAGCCCGCCGCCTTCTTGAGAAGAACAGGGGTGGGAGGGGTCTTCAAAATAAAGGTGAAGGACTTGTCCTGGTACACCGTGATGACGACAGGAATGATGAGTCCTTCCTTCATCTGCGCCTGAGTGGCCGCATTAAACTGCTTGCAAAACTCCATAATGTTGACGCCCTGCTGACCCAATGCCGGGCCAACGGGGGGCGCAGGGTTTGCTTTGCCGGCAGGGACTTGCAACTTTATCTGCCCTGTTATCTTCTTCATCTGTTGTGCTCCTGTGGTTCCATCGGCCTTAGGGCCTCCCACGTTTCTTCAGGGAATCATCCCCTGAAACTTTTTAAAACGGCGCTCTACCCGCCAGACTTTTCCACTTGCATGAAGTCCAACTCCACCGGCGTTGCGCGGCCGAAAATGGAAACCAATACCTTCACCCGCCCCTTCTCGGGGTTCACCTCCTCAATGGTGCCATTGAAATTCGCAAAGGGGCCGTCGACGACGCGCACCGTGTCTCCTACTTCATATTGAATTTTTGGACGCGGCTTGAGCGTGCCTTCTGAAATTTGCGTCGTCAGTCGCCTCACCTCCGCATCGCTGATGGGAGGCGGCTGCTGGTTGTGGGCAGCGCCCACAAAACCGGTTATTTTGGGGGTGTTCTTGACGAGGTGCCAGGAGCGATCGTTCATGAGCATCTGCACGAGAATGTAGCCGGGAAAAAACTTTCTCCGCGTTGTCTTCTTCTCACCCTTCACCATCTCCACCACCTGCTCCATCGGAATGAGAATTTCACCGAAGTATTCCTGCAAACCTTCAAGGCGGATTTTGTCCTCTAAGCTCTTCTTGGCTTTGTTCTCAAAACCTGAGTAGGTGTGGATGACATACCAGCGCATTTCTTCAGCCATCAGAAGAGCTCCCATAAGCGAGGCAGCCATTCCACCATGAGCTCATAGCTGAACGTGTCCACCACAAACAAAAAGAAGGCGGCAACAAAAGCGGTGATGACGACAGCCATGGTGGAAATGCGGACTTCCGCCCAGGAGGGCCATACCACCCGCATCAACTCATTGGCCGCCTCCTCCGCATACATCCTCGGCTCCTTCGCAAAATAGGCCCAGGCCACCGCCCCCGCGGCAAAAACAAAACCCATCAACGACGTTGTCCGCCAACCCAAACCCTCAAACAACGTCGGGTTGGACCAACCCAGCCGCGTCCAAAGCAGATCAAGGATGTGCCCTAAAAACAACGCCAAAACAGCGCCCAATGCCAAAAAAACAATGGCAAGCAGGCGCTTGGAGTCCATTTTCGCCCGGTTGGCTTTTTCACTGGCCTCATTGGCCGACATACGAAACCTCCCTGTTCCTGACAACAAACCTGTTCTTCCATTCATGCCAAACAAAAAAGACAGGCCAGGAGGGATTCGAACCCCCAACCGTCGGTTTTGGAGACCGCTGCTCTACCGTTCGAGCTACTGGCCTAGGCTTCACACTTTGCCTTCTTTGTGCGGCATATGCTTTCGGCAACGTGGACAAAATTTCGACAGCTGCAACTTGTCCTGCTGCTTCCGGCGGTTCTTCGTGGTTGTATAGTTGCGCTCGCTGCAGCCGGAACACTCCATCGAAATAATGCTGCGGTTTCCTTTGGGCATAAAAACACCTTCTTTAAAAACACTACCTTTAAAAACGCCACCCCTCCAAAAAAAAACGGCAAGAGGAGAAAGGCTCCTTCCTCCCCTTGCCAAGCCTCTCTAGGCAATAATCCCTGTGACGGCACCGGCGCCCACCGTGCGGCCGCCTTCGCGAATGGCGAAGCGCAAACCCGTCTCCATCGCGATGGGGGTTATCAACTCCACTTCCACCTCTACGTTGTCGCCGGGCATAATCATCTCTGAGCCGGCAGGCAACTTCACCGTCCCCGTCACGTCTGTCGTGCGGAAATAAAACTGCGGCTTGTAGCCATTCACAAACGGCGTGTGACGGCCGCCTTCTTCCTTCGTGAGGATGTATACCTGGCCCTTAAACTTCGTGTGCGGCGTCACGGTGCCCGGCTTCGCCAACACTTGGCCGCGCTCAATCTCCTCGCGCTTCAAACCGCGCAACAAGGCGCCGATGTTGTCGCCTGCTTGCCCGTCTTCCAGAAGCTTGCGGAACATTTCCACGCCTGTCACCACAGTCTTGGCTGTGGCGCGAATGCCCACAATCTCCACTTCCTCGCCTACTTTAATGCGGCCACGCTCAATGCGGCCTGTCGCCACGGTGCCCCGGCCTTCAATGGAAAACACGTCTTCCACAGGCATCAAAAAGGGCTTGTCCACATCTCTTTGCGGCGTGGGAATATAGGCGTCGACGGCCTCCATCAGCTTCAGGACGGAAGCCTCTCCTATTTCTCCGGTGTCTCCCTCCAGTGCCTTCAGCGCAGAGCCCGCCACAATCGGCGTGTCGTTGCCGGGGAATTCATATTTGGAGAGCAAGTCACGCACTTCCATCTCCACAAGCTCGCGCAACTCCGGATCATCCAGCATGTCAATCTTGTTCAAAAACACGACAATGTAGGGGACGCCCACCTGGCGTGCCAACAAAATGTGCTCACGCGTCTGCGGCATGGGGCCGTCCGCAGCGGAAACCACCAAAATGGCTCCGTCCATCTGCGCGGCGCCGGTGATCATATTCTTCACGTAGTCGGCGTGGCCGGGGCAATCCACGTGCGCATAGTGGCGATTCTTCGTCTGGTATTCCACGTGCGCGGTGGCAATCGTTATGCCGCGTTGACGCTCCTCGGGAGCCTTGTCAATTTGATCATAGGCCAATGCCTGGCCGCCACCTTGCTTGGATAAAACCTTCGTTATGGCCGCAGTCAACGTGGTCTTTCCGTGGTCTACGTGGCCAATGGTGCCGATGTTCACGTGCGGCTTCGATCTGTCGAACTTCTCCTTGCTCATATGTCCCTCTTGCTGATTGCGTCCACTTCAATGGTGCCCTGATCCAGGATTGAACTGGAGACCTCATCCTTACCAAGGATGCGCTCTGCCAACTGAGCTACCAGGGCTTGAAAAAAACTCCTCTTCTTCTGCCTCAACTTCACAACACATTTCTTTCGACAACAAAGCTCTTTTGACAACAAAGCCTTCCACAACAAAAACTCACAAGCGGGAAATGGGATTCGAACCCACGACATTCAGCTTGGAAGGCTGACGCTCTACCAACTGAGCTATTCCCGCATGCCTTCACCTTCTGTGCTGCCTTCACGCCTCCTCCACCTCGGCTTTCTTCTCAACACCGCCTTCCCAACCTCAACACCGCCTTGGAGGGAGTTGGATTCGAACCAACGAAGGCGCTATGCCGGCAGATTTACAGTCTGCTCCCTTTGGCCTCTCGGGCATCCCTCCCCGATCACTTCTGCTCAACACGACTTCTCAACACCTCACACCAACGCCTCACGCCAACATCTCCTGCTTCACTTCAGTGGCCGGCGGCGGGACTCGAACCCGCGACCTACTGATTACAAATCAGTTGCTCTACCAGCTGAGCTACACCGGCAAAGCTTCAAAGACGCTTCTTGAAAGCCCGCCAAAGCCAAAGAGCGCTCCATACATAGACAGCACCCTTCAGTCAAGCTTTGAAAACTTCGGGTGGAGCTTTTCGTTGTTTGTGGGCCCTGGTCGCTCAAACTGTGCGGCGGCGAAACAGCTCGTACAAGAGAATTCCGGCGGAAACAGAGGCATTCAGGGAGGATATTTGGCCCTGCATGGGAATGTGTGCACGAAAGTCACAATGCTTGAGCAACTGGGCGCCGATGCCCCTGCCCTCTCCGCCGACCACCACCACCCAGGGGCCTTGGGTGTCCACCTCCCAAAGCGCCATCGGCGCCGAAGGAGAGGCCGCCAAGGACCAATAGCCCTCTTTCTTGAAGCGCTCCAACACCCGCGAGAGGTTGGTCACCTGGGCCACAGGCAAATGTACCAGAGCGCCCGCGGATGCTTTGATGGCTGCGGGCGTCATGCCCACGGAGCGGTTTTTGCCCACCACCAAGGCCGAAACACCCAGGGCCAGGGAGCTTCGCGCAATGGCACCCAGGTTCTGCGGATCTTCCACACCATCCAAAAGCAACACCACGCTGTCAGCGCGCGCGGGCAAGGCCAGCTCCCACAAGGCCTCCTCGGAAAGAAAAGAGAAGGCCGAAACCTGCGCCAGGACACCCTGGTGTACGGCGTTTTTTGTCCTTTGGTCCAGCTCCCTGCGCTCCAACCACTCCAGGGGCAACGCGGCCGCTTGCGCTTTCTCATGCAACAGCTGCAGACGGCTGCCCGAAGCGCCCCTGGCCATGTAGAGGCGTACTATTTTTTGGGGCGCGTGCTCAAGCAACTCCATCACGGGGTTTAAGCCCCATACCCATTGTACCCCGCCCCCGGCCCTGCCCTCTCGCTCCCCCTCCCTCGGGGGAATGCTTTGGGGCCTTCTCCCCCCCCGGGAAAATGGGGGGGCTGTCACAGGGTGCTTCACAAAAACCTCTTCAACATAGGAACCGCTCTATAAAATCGAATCACTTTAACTTAGAAACGGTCTAGCACGGTTTGGGCCTTTGTCGTGGAAACTCATAGGGCTTACAATAGACTACAGTGCGGGGGCTTCTCTTTTCTTGGAGAACTTCTCTGACGCTGTTAGGGGTATGTTTTTTGAATGCTCAACATTTGTGAGCACTGTTCGCTTTATGTTTATAAAGATTTGGCAGCAGAAAAAAAAGAGCCTAGAGTCAACAAAGCCCTGGTTTGGAGATAATTCAATGAAGGCCCGTCCTTTTCTTTTGATAGCTTTCGTGGTGTTGGCGGCATGTCAAACCTATGACTTTGAGCCCGTCAAACCCCTTGCTGCCACGCAATATTCCGCAGAGCTTGAGCTCAAGGCGGCGCCTTTGCCGCCCAATATTATGATCTTGCTTGACAAGTCGGACTCCATGAACACGATGATCAAGGGCAAGGAGGGTCGGGATGTCGATGGAAACCTTGTGGCTGCCTGCTCTCCTACCGTTTGCAAACCCTACAACACCACCAATCCCCACGCATGCGGTCCTCAATGCTCAACGCGCATCAATGAGTTGCGCCATGCCATGAAGAAATTTTTGGATGGGAGTCATAAAATCAGTGACAAAGATCCTCGCCCCCTGGGCAAATTCGGCCTTACCTTGTTTCCAATCGACAAGGGCTGCGCTGCCTCTCAGAAGGAGGAAGTGCCATTTGCCGCTTCGGACAGCGATGATGCTCTTCGAAATAAGATCAACGAGACGAGAGACTTTATTTTTGACAAACTCTATAACGCCGTGGGCCACACCCCCATTATCGGAGGAACCCCGACAGGCGATTCTCTGAGGTTTCTGCTGGCGAATGCAGCGCGTTTGGGGCTTGCCGACGAAGACCGCAGCAGCTTTATATTGCTGCTGACCGACGGTCTTCCCAACTGCAACCGAGTTGTTGCAAATGGCGGCTGCCCCAGCACGAACGACTGCGTCTGCACTCTCAGCACCAATCAAGGGCAATGCGTCAACAAAACCAATGAATGCGCCTCCAACGTTGGCCCCGGCGGCGAGCTTGTCGGCAGCGTCGGCTGTCTGGACAACTTTTCAACCGTGAAAACCATTGAAGAACTCAATGCGCGGAAAATTAAAACCATCGTCATCGGTTTTGGCGTGGATGACCTTGCCGGCATCGACACGGCGACTGTACTCAACGCCATGGCCCGCGCCGGAGGCTTTGCGGACACCTATTATCCCGCAGAAAACCAGGAAGAGCTTTTGGCGGTGCTTGCAAAAATACGTGAAGATCTTGTGCCGGAGCCCTGCGTTTTCAACCTTCAAAATGCCGTGTCGGATCCCTCCCTCATCAGTGTTTATGTGGAGGACAAACGCGTCACCCCAGGCAACAACTCTTATTCGTATGACGTCGACAAAAAGGCCATCGTCTTTGTTGGAGACCTCTGCGAGCAATTGAAAAAATCCACACACGTCAACCCTGTCCCCTTGCGGATCACCGTCTTGGAAACCCTGTAGTTTTTCGCCCTCACCCCCGGTTCCTCCCCCGTGCGTTGATGACGGCATGAAATTTGCCATGTGAAAGCATGTGGCAAAGGTGCAGCAAAACATGCAGTGCGGTTTGTGCATGGCTTTTGCTGCACTCAGAAAAATTTCATCCGTCGTTTTTTTTAACAAAGGGGAATGGAAATGAGTGCTTGGGCGGAAAGGTTGAGGCGGTTGACAGAAGTTTTGCGCGGCGTGGAAAAACAGTTTGGAAAAGGAACAGCTGTCCATTTGGATGGACATGTTGTTCCAGGCCCCATCGGCCATGTGCCCACGGGCTCGCTGGCCTTGGATCGCGCCCTGGGTTGCGGCGGTTACCCCAGAGGTCGCATTTCCGAATTGTTTGGCTATGAAAGCTCCGGAAAAACCAGCTTGGCCTTGCAAACCATTGCGGCGACGCAGGAGCAAGGGGGGATTGCGGCTTTTGTCGATGCGGAGCATGCCCTGAACTTGGGTTATGCGCAAAAACTGGGCATCCACACCGACAAATTGGTGCTGGTGCGAGCTGCCACAGCTGAGCAAACCTGGAATGTGGTGGAGCGCCTGCTTCAGGACAAGGCGGTGGATTTGATTGTGGTGGATTCTGTGGCCGCCCTGCTTCCAAAGGCGGAGCTGGAGTCTGATCAACCCTTGCTGGGCCCCATGCACGCACAAATGCTCAGTCACGCCATTCGCAAATTGGCAGCTCCTTTGGCCAACTCTTCGTGTGCGCTGCTTTTGTTAAATCAGCTGCGCTATATCAACGCGTCTTCGTGCCTTCAAGCGACGACGCCCGGCGGCGTTGCACTGAAATTTTTCTCGTCGGTGCGCTGCCATGTTGAAAATGTGCAGCTCCTGAAGGCAGAGTCGAAAGTCGTCGGCATGCGTTCGCGCATCCACATCATCAAAAACAAATGCGCGCCGCCGGCAGAGCCTGTGGAATTCGAAATGTATTTCGACGGGGGAATTTGTAGAGCCACCGAAGCTCTGGAGATGGGGATGGAGGCCAAGCGGGTGCAGCGCAAAGCAGAGGGCCTGTTTTATGGAGAGCTTTTCCTCGGGAAAACGCACCAGGAAGCCGTGCGTTTTTTGAAAGCGCATCCCGAAGGGATGGATGCGTTGAGCTCTTCGTAGGATGGGGTTAACTCGAAATGAGCTCTGTGCTCACAAGCGTGTTTTTTGAAAACAGCAGGCAGGCGGGGGAAACAAAAAAGGCCCCAAGACAGGGCCTTTCGTTGAGCGGGAAAAGGGATTTGAACCCTCGACCCTCGCCTTGGCAAGGCGATGCTCTACCGCTGAGCTATTCCCGCTGAGCTTCGGTGTGCTTCCTATCGCCAAGCGAAAGGGGCGTCAACTTCAATAGGCATTTTTAGACAAAAACCCTCCGAAGAGAGTTTTTAACAATATTTGAATGTCCAGCCAGGGCGACCAATTCTCAATATAATAGAGGTCCGCCGCAATGCGCTCTTCGATGGAGGTTTGCCCCCTTAAGCCCCGTATTTGGGCAAGGCCTGTAATGCCTGACTTCATCATATGCCGCAGGTGGTAGCGTGGAATGTGCTTTTTAAACTCCTCAATAAACACAGGGCGCTCAGGCCTGGGGCCCACCAAACTCATCTCCCCCCACAGCACATTCCAAAGCTGCGGCAACTCATCCATGGAAAACTTGCGAAGCACCCCTCCCAGGCGCGTGCGGCGCCTGTCCCCCGGAGAAGCCATCTGCGCCCCCACCTCTTCCGCGTCTATGCGCATGGTCCTGAACTTCAACATCCAAAACAGGCGACCATCCATGCCCATACGCTCCTGGCGGTAGAGTACGGGGCCTTTGCTGTCGAGTTTCACTGCCAAAGCAAGCAACAACATCAGCGGCGACAACAATACCAAAAGCATGAAGGAGCCCACCATGTCGACGCTGCGCTTCACCATCCGGCTCCAGGCATCCACAGGGGCGCTTTGCAACTCTATCATCGGCAAACCGCCAAACTCCTCGAGGCCTCCTTTGAGTGTCATGTATTCTCCCAAGTCAGGGACAATTTTGACATCCACCGTGCGCAAGGCCAGCTGCCTCATCAGCTCGGCCAGCAAGGGCTGTTCCGCAAAAGGCAAGGCAACAATGACGTGGTGAATGGGCTGCTCGTCCAATATGCGGCCTATGTCTTCTATGGCGCCCAAAATGGGCATGCCTTCTGGCGGGTGCGCCAACTCTTCAGGCTTGTGCGTCAAATAGCCTTTCACCTGCAAACCCAACTCCTGGTGAGAAAGCAGCGCTTTGACAACCTGCTGACTCAAGGCGCCCGTGCCTACCATCAACACATGGTGGAGGTTATAGCCGCGACGGCGCACCTTGTTCAGAAATGAGCGAAACAAAATGCGCTGCGTCGACAAGAATACAAAGGCCAGGGCCACAAACAAAAGCAGCGTGACGCGCGAATAGCGCTCCCGGAAAAAATACGTCAGCGTCACCAACAGCAAGGCTGCCACCCCCACCGCCTTTAAAATTTCCCCTACCTCCCCCCAGTGGGTGCGGGCGCGATTGGTTCTGTAAAGCCGCATTTGTTTGAATACCAGGGGGAAAACCACCAGCACAACACCCAGGGACCACAGGCTGTCCTCCAGGGGAGGCATGGCCTCATGCGACAACAAGCCTGAATAAAACCTTAAGCCATAGGCCGCAGCAAAAGCACCCAGGAGCGCCAACTCGTCCATGAGCAGTTTGATGGCGTTATAAAACCGTTGAAAACGTCGAAACACCGGTGGCTTCTCCTGACATTCGCTCAGCGTTCACAAGAGACTATTGTCATAAGCAACACGCGGCTTCAACTTCCTCGCTCTGAAAGCTCTTTTAAGGCCTGCAACTCGGCGCGCATGCCTTGCAAAAAACGCTCCTGCGAAAATTGCATGGCATTGTCTCGCGCATCCTTGGGTGAAAACCGCTTCTCAAACTCAGCAAAGGTGCGCACGGCCTCTTCCAGCGAAGCCACCGTGGGCTCTTCGAAAAACAAACCCGTCTTCGACGTCACTGTCTCCAACGCTCCCCCTCTGCCCAGGGCGATGACGGGACGGCCGCAAGCCTGCGCCTCCACGGGCGTCATTCCAAAGTCTTCTTCTCCGGGAAATACCAATGCCCTGGCTGCATGCAACAAGGCGGGGACTTCGTCGTCAGGCACTTGCCCCAACCAGCGAATGTTGTCGGGCAAGTTTTTTCGAAGCCTGCTTTCCATCTGGCCGGAGCCTGCCACCCACAGGCAAAGCCCCAGGCGCTTGAAAACCTCAATGGCCAAGTCGAGCCGCTTGTAGGGGGCTAAGGCGCCAAACCACAGGAAATAACCCCCTTGCCCGGCGCTTTCCAAGGGGAGCGGCAAAAACCGTTCCAGGTCCACCGGGGGATAAACCACGTTGGCTTTTTTCCCGTAGCGCGTCTCCACTTGCCTGGCCACATGGTGACTGTTGGCAACAAAGCGCGTTACCTTTCGGGCGCTTTTAATGTCCCAACGCTGCAGCCATGGACGCAAGGCGCCGGCGGCAACGCGCATGGGAAAGGAAGCGCGGCCTTTGCCGAAATAGTCGTCGTAGCGATCCCACATATAGCGCAAGGGCGCGTGTATATAACAAAGGTGCGGCACGCCGGTGGGCACGGAAATGCCCTTGGCGACGCAGTGGCTGGACGAAATGACCAAGTCGTAGTTGTAACCCCGAAGGGAGAGGGAGTGCACAGCCATGGGGAAGAGCGGCAAGAACATCCGGTAGTGCTTGCGTGTCCATGGCCCGTCTAAAAAGCTGGTGTGGACGGGTACCTGCTCAATGGGCCCTGGCACACTCCCCGGCTCGTGAAACAAAGTGTGCACATGAATTTCCGCCTGCGGAAACAACTCAAACAAGGCGTTCAGCACCTTCTCCCCACCGCGGTAACTCACAAGCCAATCGTGTACAAAAGCAACTTTCAATCTCTTTGCCTCCTGTGGATGGGCATTCCACCGTGCTAGCAGGTTCCAACTCTCAAAGTCCTTCTAAAACCCCCGCGAGCATAATACCTGCCCATTCCGAATACCAGAAGGCACAAAAAAACCACCGGGCCCCAGGCCGCAAGCACCGGCGACATGCGTTCCCCGGAAACCAAAGTGCGGCCGACAACCATGCTGCCCCATAGGAGTACGCTGACGAAGACGCCTTCTATCAACGCCAGTGTCAGCTGCCCTCTGCGCCCAGGCCGCTGCGTCAAAGCAACTGTCAATAAGGCCCCCAGCATCCCCATCAGCGGCGTTGCAAAACGGTTGTGCAAAGTCAGACTCAAGGCGGGTGTTGACAGGCCCACTTGCGCCCGAAGCTGGCGTTGTGTCCACAGCGTCTGCAAGTCCATCCACTCGGGGCGCCCGGAAAAAATGCGGAAAGAATCGGCGGAGCTTCCAGGAAAACTCAAAAGCGCCACAGGCTCTGTCTGCGTTTCTATCTGCCCACCTTCCAAAAAACGCCGAAAGCGCACCTCCGTCAATTGCCACGCCTCTCCGCCTTGATGGCTCATGGTTTCCGCATCTATGCGCTCCAACATCTGAAATGAAGGCGAAAGGCGAAAGACAGACACGTTCTTGAAGACGCCCTTTTCGTGAGAGCTCATATAAAACATGGTGTCCTGGATGTGGAACCACTGCTTGGGAACGAAATAGACGCCCAGCTTTCCATAGCGCTTGAAGCGGTGCACTTGCAGCTCATCCACCATGCGGCCTGCTTGTGTCGCCACCTTCTCGTCAAAAATAACCAGGCCAGCGGCAACACCCAAAGCACATAAACCCACCGGCGCATAAAATGCCCATGGCGAGGCGCCCAGCGCCAACATGGCTTTCACTTCACTTCGGTGAGCAAGGACGGTGATGCTGCTTCCGCCCGCAAGCAACATCGCCACAGGGCACATTTGACTTAAGCACAAAAGAAACTTGTTCCAGTACATCAGCAGCACGTCTTCAACGGGACGCGCCATGTACATTTTCAGCTGATCTCCAAAATCCACCACGAGAAATACCAACACCAGGCCCAGCCAAATGAGCACCAGCATCTGCACATAGCGAAACGCCACATAGCGAAACAAAATTTTTCCCACGCTCAAACCAGCCTTCCTGTTTCAATGCGCCGCCACCCCACCAAAGCCACCAACAAAAAAACAAGGTTCGCCAAATGGGCCCCAAAAACAGCGCCCCACAGGCCCTCCTCCGCCATCGAAACCCCCACCCGTGCCAAAATATAATAGACCACGTAGGCCGCCAGGGTGATCAGCCCACCAATGGCCTTGCTGCCGCGCAAATGCCTCAGGGCAATGGCCACACCCAAAATGGAAAACACCAAGGGCGCCACGCCTTGTGCCAAACGCCAATGCCACGCGACATGAAAGCGAATAGCTTCTTTTGTCTCTCCTTTGTCCTTGGCTTCTTTTAACAAGCGCTGCAAATCTCCCAACGTATATTCATCGAGCGCACGCCCAAGAGAGTTTCTCTGAAAATATCTTCTGCCCAATTCCAGGCGCAGCTTGCCTTCTTCAAAACGCGCCCATGGGTAGGAAGAGACTGCAGAGCCGTTGCGAATATCGTGAATTTCTCCTTCTTTGAGGTGCAACCAGATGGCCTCTTCTCCTTCGGGTAACTCAAGCTGGCCTTCCTTTGCGTTGAGCAGGCCTAAAGAATCTTCCTGTCGAGAATCATAAAGCCACAGCCGCTTCCAGTTTTGGTCTTCAACTTCACCTACAAAAAGCACGTAGCGGGTTATTTGATCGTAAAACACGCCGGACTTAATATCGCCGCGCAAGTTACGTTTGAGAAGCTCGCTGGTGACGTGCCACAAGTTGCGGGTGCTCCAGGGCAAGGCATGGGTTAAGGCTCCTGTCAGCAGCAAGGACAAGACAAGTCCCAGTGCAATAACGCCCCACGCTGCACGCATGGGGCTTAGGCCCAAAGCCTGCATGGCGCGAATTTCTCTGTCCTCGTTCATCCGCCCTATCCCCAAAAGCAAGGCCAACAAAAAAGCAATGGGAAGGGCCTGGACGAAAAACTGCGGCAAAATAAAGAAAGCTATTTCTGCCAAATCTTCCAGCTGAATGGCTGAGCCCAAAAGCAAGTCGGGGCCACGCAAAAAAGACATGGCAAACAACAGCAGCAAAAAAAACAACAACGCCGCCCCAAAAGGAAAAAGGACTTCCATCAGCACATAGCGGGAAAGGCGCCACACTTTAGAAGGCCTTCGCGCCAATGTCGCTTCGGAAATGTTGGCCTTCGAAGCGAATTTTTCCCATGGCCGCGTAGGCCAGTTCCTGGGCTTTGGACAAGGAGGAAGCCTGAGCGCAAACACTGAGCACGCGCCCTCCGGAAACCCGAAGGCGCCCGCAATCCTCTTTGGCGCCGGCCAAAAACACCTGGGCACCCAAAGCTTCTGCCTGAGCGATGCCGAAAATTTCCGCTCCTTTTCGTGGGTCCGCCGGGTAGCCTGCAGCCGAGGCCACAACGGCCACGCTTGCGCCTGGTTTGCTCTTGAGTCTTGCTTGACGAAGCTCGCCTCGCGCGCAGGCCAGGGCCAGGGCCAAAAAGTCTTCATTCAACTGCAACAGCAGCACTTGTGCTTCGGGGTCGCCCAGTCGGCAGTTAAACTCGAGCACCTTGGGCCCTTCCGGCGTCATCATCAAACCTGCATACAGCACGCCTCGAAAGGGCGTCCCATTCTCCTTGAGCGCCTCCAGCACCGGAGGGAAAACGAGGTTGCCCAAGTCTTCCAACTTCTCCTTGGGCATCGACGGCAAAGGACTGTAGGCCCCCATGCCTCCTGTGTTGGGGCCCTTGTCTCCATCCAGAAGGCGTTTGTGATCTTGCGAAGCAGGCAACAATGCAAAACGCTCTCCGTCACACATGGCCATCAACGACATCTCCCAACCCTCCAGCAACTCTTCGAGCAGAAGCCGCTGTTTCCCCCCCCCCAGCGCCCACAACTTATACACCGCCTCCTCTGCCTCCTGGGGGGATTGGGCCACCACCACCCCCTTGCCCTGGGCCAGGCCATCCATTTTGACTGCCACCGCCCCCATATCGCGCGCATGCGCAACTGCCGCTTCCAGCTGATCGAATACTTCAAACTGAGCTGTGGGTACTTTGGCCTTCTGCATGCATTGCTTGGCAAAACACTTGCTGCCTTCAATCTGCGCAGCCCCCGCTGTGGGGCCAAAAACGGCAATGCCTTCTTTTTGCAAAACATCCGCAACACCTGCCACCAGCGGCGCTTCAGGGCCCACAACCACCAACTGGACGCCCAGGCGCTTTGCCAAATGCAGCACTTCTTGAGGGCGAGACTCCGGCACCTCAAAGCAGCTGGCATAACGGGCTATCCCCGGGTTGCCGTTTGCAGCATACAGTTTTCCCAGCAGTGGGCTTTGGCTCAATTTCCAAGCCAAAGCGTTCTCTCTAGCTCCAGAACCCAGCAACAATATGTCCACGAAAAACTCCCTTGGTTTGAGCTCAAAAAGCCAAGTCAACGCCCAAAAAAAATAACCAAAAACAAAAGGACGAAAAACACTGCCACTCCCCAACCTAAAAGCCAAAACCCAATGCCACGTTTCAAAGGAAGCTCTTTGCTTGTGGCGCTTGGCGGATTGTCAGCCGGTGGAAAGTCCCGGATGAGGCCCTCAAATTCATAGGGCGGCGTGTGTTGGTTTGTCAAACCCTCCACCTCTTCTTGAAGCTCGCTTTGCAAATCTGCAAAATCCACATCCGCATTTTCCTGGGCAAACAAAGCTTCGTCGCGTTCTTCTTCACGAGCGTCAGCTTCGACAGCCGCAGGCTCAATCAACTCAATATGCGCACAACGTGGACACTGAACGCGCACGCCCCGTGCAGTCATGTATTTGTCATCGACACGAAACCGCGTCTGACATTGTGAGCAGATGATGCGCATAGTTTGGACTTCAGTGCCGAAAATGCCGAACACCCGTAAACACCATCGCCAGATTGTGCTCATCGGCCGCCGAAATCACCTCCCCATCCCTCAAAGAGCCTCCTGGTTGGACCACACAAGCCGCCCCCGCCTTAGCAAGCACGTCTACTCCATCTCTGAAAGGGAAAAAAGCATCTGAAGCAACAGCACAACCTTTGAGCTTTGCCCCCCCTTTTTCAGCTGCCAGCCTGGCTGAATCCACGCGGCTGGTTTGGCCGCCGCCAATGGCCAAAGTTTGGGAAGCATTGGCATAAACAATGGCATTGCTCTTGACGTGCTTGCACACCTTCCAAGAAAACTTCAATGCCGCCATTTCTTCCAAAGTGGGCGCACGGCGCGTCACCACCTTCCAGTTGGTTTCCGCCTCCAGAGCGTCTCTGTCCATGGCAAGTATGCCGCCAGAAATGCTTCGGTAGTCCACTTGCGCAAGCGGCAGCACTTGAGAGGAAGCGAGCAAAGCCCCCCCCTCAAGAAGCCGCAGGTTTTTCTTCGTCGCCAAAAGCGCCAACGCTTCTTCCGAATAAGAAGGCGCTATGACTGCCTCCAAAAACAGACTGCAAAGGCTCTGCGCGCAGGCGGCATCCACTTCGCGGTTGAAGGCAACAATGCCGCCGAAAGCAGAAACTTCGTCGGCTTCTTTTGCTCGTTCAAAAGCTTCCTTCACATGTGCCCCAAGAGCAACGCCACAAGGGGTATTGTGTTTGATGATGACGGCAGCAGGTGTTTGTGGAAATTCCAAAACAGCCGCCAATGCCGCGTCTATGTCCAGCAGGTTGTTATAAGAAAGCTCCTTGCCCTGCAGCACTTTGCTGAAGGCCACACTTGGCCCGGCAGGCTGAATTTTTGAGCGATAGAAAGCCGCGCGTTGGTGGGGATTCTCGCCATAACGCAAGGACTGGACTCGCTCAAAAGAGAGCGTCAGAGTTTCAGGGAAGTCTTCTTCGGCGCGCTTTTGCATCCATCCGGCAATGGCTGCATCATAAGCCGCTGTATGCTCGAAAGCTTTGCGCTGCAAATAAGCCCGTGTCGCATCACTCAGCTTGCCTTGGTTTTCTTCCAGCTCCTGGAGTACGCGCGGGTAGTCTGCGGGGTTTGTCAGTACAATGACGTTGTGAGCATTCTTCGCTGCGGCCCGGATCATAGCGGGGCCACCCACATCTATCTGCTCAATAATCTCCTCGGGGGGAGCACCTTTCGCAACCGTTTCCACAAAGGGATAGAGGTTCACCGCCAACAAACCAATGGGGCGGATGCCATGCGCAAGCATTTGTGCACGGTCGTCTTCTCTTTCCACTCTTCCCAGAAGTCCGCCATGAATTTTGGGATGTAAGGTTTTCACGCGGCCGTGGAGAATTTCGGGGCTTTGTGTGTGCTCAGCAACAGCAACAACGGGAATTTTGGCTTTGCTCAAAGCCTCCAATGTGCCGCCTGTGGATAAAATTTGGTAGCCCAGGCGAACAAGCCCTTGAGCCAGAGAAACCAGTCCTTGTTTATCCGAAACGCTTAACAGAGCAAACATGCTTTCCTCCCATGCAAAGCCATGGTCGGCATGTAGCGCGCAATCCTTTTTCGAGCAAGCGAAAGGGAGCTGGGAGGACTCACCCAAATCCGTCGTCGGTGGCTTCTCTTAGTTTCAGAAGCCCTTGCGTCTCCACCTGGCGAATGCGCTCTCGCGTCAAATTCATGATTTCCCCCACCTCTTCCAGGGTGATTCCACCTTTTTCAGCCACATCCAACGCACAGGTATATTGAAGCTCCGTAATCTCTTTGTCCGGGAAATTGAGTTTCACAGAGCCTGTTTCAGGATTTACATCCAAATAAAGGTTGTGCTTGCACGAAACAAAAAGACATGGGCGCGGACCATTCACACAATCTGCACGCGTTTTGGGACGCTTGCTTTCAACCTCATGAAGCAAGTCCAATTCTTCTTCATTCCATTGCCCAGCCAAACGTTTGCGACGAAGCTCCCGAGCCATTTCTTTGCGAGACATCGTCTTAGAACGTTTTCTTGTTTCACGCATTTCCAGAGAATGTTCTGCTGCAAGCTCGCTTGTATTTGCTTCATTCATTGCGTTCGCCTCTTCCGCTTAGGCCGCCAATCGCTTAACACTCCACATCCAAAACCACTGCCCTTTTGGAGGGAAACCCTGTTTGCTCCAAGAAGACTACTCGCAAAGCCACGTGAGGCTTTCAACCTCTTTTTTTCGCCGATCATAATATAAAAAACCCATGAAATTCTGATCAGACGCGGCTTGATCGCGCAGGCCAATCCCGCCATGGCGCTTATGTTTTTTCTGCCCGCAGGACGGGCGTGCGATCGCATGCAACCTCCATGTTGCAATCGGCGATCGCACGAAAAACAAAACCCCCGCGCTGTAGAATAGCGCAGGGGTTTCATTTGGCAAAAAATTTGCTCAACTTGGTTTGAATTCTGCGTCTACCACATCTTCTTTGGGTGTTTCCACAGGCTGAGCTTGGCTGCCCGGAGCACTCGAAGGCGCTTCTGTTGGCGGCGTTGGAGCAGCGGATGCTTTGTACATTTCTTCTGCCGCTTTGTGGCCTATCGCTTCGAGCTTGTCGGTAGCAGCAGTAATGGCAGCTTTGTCATTGCCCTCGCGCACTTTCTCAAGCTCTTTGAGTGCTGCTTCCAGATCAGCCGCGATGGATGCTGACAATTTGTCTTTGTTCTCTTTGAGCAACTTCTCCAGTTTGTAGTGGAGGTTTTCAGCGCGATTTTTCTCTTCAACCAAAGCTCGACGCTCTTTGTCTGCTGTCTCGTTGTTCTTCGCTTCTGTCACCATGCGCTCTACTTCATCCTTGGCAAGGCCTGAAGAATGCGTAATCGTCACCTTGGCTTCTTTGTTGGTCGCCTTGTCTTTGGCTGTCACATTGAGAATGCCGTTGGCATCAATGTCAAAAACAACTTCAATCTGCGGCACACCCCGGGGAGCGGGAGGAATCCCCGTCAAGTGAAAGCGGCCCAGGGACTTGTTGTCGCTTGCCATGTCTCTCTCGCCTTGCAGAATGTGAATTTCCACCTGGCTTTGACTGTCTGCCGCCGTGGAAAAAACTTCTGACTTGCGCGTGGGAATGGTGGTGTTGCGCTCAATGAGGCGTGTGAAGACGCCGCCCAAAGTTTCCACACCCAGAGAGAGCGGGGTGACATCGAGAAGCAAAATATTTTTCACTTCTCCCGACAAAACACCTGCCTGCACAGCAGCCCCCACCGAAACCACCTCATCGGGATTCACGGAGCGGTTGGGCTCTTTCCCAAACAATTTGCGCACAGCTTCTTGCACCGCGGGAATGCGTGTGCTGCCACCGACCAAAACCACTTCATTCAAGTCGCCAACTTCTATTCCGGAATCCTTTGCACACTTTCTGCAAGGCTCTAAACTTCTCTCAATCAAATCCTCAATCATCGACTCAAATTTTGCACGCGACAGTTTGACATTCAGGTGCTTGGGGCCCGAAGCATCTGCCGTCAGAAACGGCAGGTTAATGTCGGTTTCCATCGTGCTCGAAAGCTCAATTTTCGCCTTCTCCGCAGCCTCTTTCAAACGCTGCAGCACCATCTTGTCTTTGGAAATATCCAGGCCCGTGTCTTTTTTAAATTCGGCAATCAGCCAGTCCATAATGCGGGCATCAATGTTGTCGCCACCCAAATGCGTGTCGCCATTGGTGGCCAACACTTCAACCGTTCCTTCGCCAATGTCCAAAATGGAAATGTCGAAAGTCCCGCCGCCAAAGTCATAGACAGCAATCTTCTCGTTGGCTTTTTTGTCCAAACCATAAGCGAGTGCTGCCGCGGTCGGCTCATTCACAATGCGGCGCACATTGAGTCCCGCAATTTCACCTGCATCCTTGGTCGCCTGACGCTGCGCATCGTTGTAATAGGCGGGCACCGTAATCACCGCATCGGTGACTTTTTCGCCCAAATAATTCTCGGCTGCCCGCTTGAGTTTCAGCAAAATCTGCGCTGAAATTTCCGGCGCGCTGTATTGCTTTCCGTCCACATCCACCCGAGCGTCCTGGTTGGGGCCGGCCACAATTTTATAGGGGACCAGCTTCGTTTCTTCTGCAACTTCGTCGAAACGACGCCCCATAAAACGCTTAATGGAGTAAATGGTGCGCTCAGGGTTTGTTATCGCCTGCCTCTTGGCAACCTGCCCCACCAGTCTCTCCTGCTCTTTTGTGAAAGCAACCACCGAAGGCGTCACGCGGTTGCCTTCTTCGTTGCTGATTACCTTTGCCTCTCGACCTTCCATAACGGCCACCACGCTGTTGGTCGTTCCAAGGTCAATTCCAATAATTTTGGCCATCTATGGTCTCCCAAACAAAACGAAAACTGTTTACCGGACGCTCTTTGCCAGGTGAACTCAGCTGGAACCTAACCAGCGACGCGAAGCTGTCAAACCCCCACGCGCTTTTTAGGGCCCCATGGGCGTCTTTTTTCTTAGCCGGCCTTGTTTCCAAGCCCTTGGCCGAAATCTCCCGGACTTCTTCTGCCGAAAAATGGGTGTCTTGGCGACTCAATTCAACATAAAACCCGTCTATGCCATGTGTGCCTCTTCATACGCAGCCAGCCATTTTGTTGAATGCCAATGCGCGCGGCGTTGGGCCTTCCACGTCCAAGCTGATTGGCCAACTCCTCCCGGACGCAGAAGTTTTTTTGTCTCACAACCTCAGTGAAGCACAAGAATTGGCGAAAAAAATTCTGATTGTTTCCTATAACCCGGTCCTGCTCGGGGGAGGCGATGGTACCCTCATGGGTTTTTTAGAGGCCTTGCTGAAAGCTTCCAAACAACTCAAGCAACCCTTGCCGGAATTGGGCCTTCTGCGTTTGGGCACAGGCAACGCCATTGCGGAATGGACGGGCCAGCGCCAGGGAAAACACGCTCTCTCACGGGCATTGAGGCATGTTGCCAAAGAAAGCCAAAGAACGCATAAGTCTTTAAACCTCGTTGAATTTGACAACCGCATCGCGCCTTTTGCCGGAGCGGGGCTCGATGGGAAGGTGCTGGGGGATTATGTGAAGTTTCAGGAGCGCTCTTCCCAAAAACCATGGAAGCCATGGGCCCGGGGGCTGAAGGGCTATGTCGCCTCCGTGGCCTTTCAAACCATCCCCTACTATGTGCGGCACCCCACTCAAATCCATTGCCAGGTGCACAATTTGGGTAAGACGGCCCACCGTGTCCATCCCGATGGAAGTCTGGGGCCTCCCCTTGCCCAGGGGGCTTTGCTGTATGAAGGGATGGCCAGCATGGTGGCGGCGAGCACCATTCCTTTTTATGGCTATGGCATGCGCATGTTCCCATTTGCAGAGCGGCTGCCTGGCAGCATGCACCTGCGAATATGCAACCTGAATTCCATCCCGCGTCTGCTTCTGAATTTGCACGCTTTATGGAAAGGCCGCTGGTTCCCTCAGGGGATGCACGACTTCGTGGTGCAAGAGGTGCAGGTGACTTGCGCACAACCCATGCCTTGCCAAGTGGGCGGAGACGCCGCAAAAGAGCGTGACAACATGCACCTGAAGCTTTCGGAGACTTCTATTCCCCTCATAAGTTTTGAGGGGCTCGTCTGAGCTTTATCTGTCAAAACCTATTTTGTTCTCGTTGTTCAGAAGTGTCGCGGCCACAAGTGCATAGGCCGTCAACTGCAGATCTTTCTCTGTCACGCCCTCTTCCAAGTCTTTTTGCAATGCCTCGCTGCTTTGCTCTTTGGGAACAAAGGGGCAGCATTCGAGCTTCATGCTTTCAAACCCCAGGCCGCGCAGTTGAAAAAGCAACTCATTGGGTGTGCAAAGCAGTTGATTCCACGTTTTCTCCCAGGCCTCTGAAACGCTTTGAAGACGCACAGGCCAAACCAGCAAGAGACTGCCCGGACAAGAAAGTTTTCGAAGCAGCTGCTGGAGCATATCCATGGAGATGCCGCATACGTTGCGGACAACCAAGGCATCCACTGAAGGCCACGCGTCCAAGGCCTTCTCCCGCTCCTCCCAGAGGGCAACTTGTGAATGGACTTCCTGCTGGGCCGCCAAGGCCTGACCAAGCTCCATCTGCTCAGCGGACATCTCCAGGTGAAAAAACTTCATGCGCAGAAGCTTTGCCAACTCAAAGCTGGATGGACTGGGACTCACTTCAAGCACACTCATCCCTGAAAACCACAACAGCTCTCTGGCCAGTTGCTCCAGCTTGTTCGGCCCATCAAACCAGTCTCCCTTTTTCCTCGGCATTGTCGTCTTCATCCTGTCATCCTTTGTCCCCCCAACCATCAAGCCTTAAAGCAAATTGGCAGCCAGTTCAGCCAAAGGGCTGCGCTCCCCTTTGGACAGCGTTATATGCCCGGCAATGGGCTCCTTTCGAAAACGACGCACCACATGCACCAAACCGTTGTTGGTTGAATCCACATAGGGGTTGTCGATTTGATAGGGGTCTCCTGTCAAAACAATTTTGGTCCCTTCTCCCACGCGCGAAATAATGGTTTTGGCTTCGTGTGGAGTCAAATTTTGAGCCTCATCCACGAGAATAAATTGCTGTGGAATGGAACGCCCTCGAATATATGTCAAAGGCTCTATCTGAAGGATGCCCAAGTCAAACAACTCCTGAGTGCCTCTGCCTTCTCGTTTGTCGCGCGAAGACAGGTTCAACAAAAATTCCACATTGTCAAAAACAGGCTGCATCCAGGGCGTGAGTTTTTCCTTAATGTCTCCTGGCAAAAAACCAATGTCCCTTCCCAGGGGAAACACGGGGCGGGAGACCAGAAATTTTTGAAACTTGCTTTCCTCTGTCACTTTTTGAAGCCCTGCGGCCAAGGCCAGCAGCGTCTTTCCTGTGCCGGCTTTTCCAACCACGGTCACCAACTGTACATGATCATCCAGAAGCAGATCTAAAAGACAGTTTTGCTCAAAATTTCTCGGGCGGATTCCCCAAACACCTTCTTTAATGCTGCGAGACAGCGTCAGCAAGACACCACGCTTGGCATGAAAGCGCCCCACAGAGGTATGCATGGGGTTTGTTTTGTTTCGCAGCTGAACGTATTCGTTGGGCGACAACAAGCTGGCATCCGAAAGAGGAAACTCGGCACCGGGCCTTCGAAACTCATCCACCTGGGTTCCATCGACTTCTATAAAAGTGTGCCCGGGATAAAGTTCTGCTATCTCCGTTTTGTCCGGCTCAAAATCTTCAGAGCGAAGCCCCAGGGCATCCGCCCGAATGCGCAAGTTGATGTCTTTGGAAATAAACGTGACAACATGAGGAGGCCACGAAGCCTTCACTTCCATGGCCACACTTAAAATTCGATTGTCCATGTTGTCGCCTGTTTCCAAACTCGACAACAAGCCCTTCTGCAACATCCACACCTGGATGACACCGCCTTGCTCCGTGGGCACACCTTCTGTCAACGAGCCTTTCTGGCGCAACAGATCTAAGGCGCGGGAGACTGAGCGTGCATTCCTTCCCAATTCCGACATGTCTCTTTTGAATTGGTCCAACTCCTCAATGACAAAAATGGGGATGACAACGCGGTTGTCCCCAAAGGCATAGAGCGCACACGCGTCGTGCAACAGGACATTGGTGTCCAACACAAAAACCTTCTTCACTTGCAAATTTGCCAAACCGAAGCCCCTTATTCCGAAGGGTAGTTAATCGACAAAATACACAATTCCAATTCGCCTTTGGGAACAAGCACCGTGACAACATCCCCCACGCGTTTTGACAACAAAGCCTGCCCAACAGGAGAGCTGATGCTGATGCGCCCCAACTTCGCATCGGTTTCATCGGCACCCACCAACTCGAAGGATTGGGGCTCTCCTGTGTCCAAATTTTCTGCAACCACCGTTGCCCCAAAAAAAACGCGCGTCTTGTCTTTCGTGAGCGCGGGGTTTATCACCTGCAAAATGTCCAGGCGCTTGCCCAGAAAACGAAGACGCCTGTCAATTTCTGCCAGGCGCCGCTTGCCATAAATATATTCCGCATTCTCGGAACGGTCGCCCTGGGCTGCGGCCTCAGAGACTTCTTTGGTCACCTGCGGCCTTGCCACATGCAAAAGCTGTCTGAATTCTTCTTTCAGCGCGGCAAACCCACCGGGGGTAATGTACATTTTAGGCTGACTCACAACCCACTCTTCGCATATTTTCATTGAAGCTATGGATTGAAAAAACCTTGTTTCCCGAGAATTCTCACAAAATAAACGCCGACTCTTTTTTGGTGCACAAGAAAAAGGTCAAAAGTAGTTGACCTGAACACAAAAGACAGACAAAAGAGCCGCCACGAGTCGATAGCTCAGTTGGTAGAGCACCGGCCTTTTAAGCCGAGGGTCGAGGGTTCGAGTCCCTCTCGACTCATGAAGCGTTTCTTCGCTGTTCAGCCCAGGGACATTCGTGAGCTGCGTGGGGTTTTTTATTGAACGCTGGGCGCCATGCCCTCTCTCTTCAGCGGATAATGTCTTGGGCGGGACTGAACAGGCACAGCCGTTCAGACTTCAGTCGCACAGGGGGCCATCAGCTGCCCCAAGCTCTGCAACGCTTGGTTGAAATGTTTCCCACCCTTTGCCCTCAGGCACGCAACCATTGTAGAACAGCCATTTTGTAGCGTTGGGATCTTTTACATATGTGAGTGCGGTATCACATTCAAAAACAGCAGGGGCGCATGCCACTTGCTCTGCAGGAAATCTGCAACCTCTGGTTGTGTCAAACCTATGCGCGGACAAAATTCTGCACTTTTCATTCGAAAGGCATCTTTCGAGCGGGGTGTTGGCACAATCGCTTGGGGTCTCCACCGGGGAATCGCAAGGGGTTGCACTCTCCGAAGGCGCAGAATTTGCGGAGTTTTCGCTTTCCAACGGCGCGCTGTTTTCAGAAGCTCCTCTTCCTTGAGTTTTGCCACAATCCACGGAGGTCTTCTTTTGAGCGTCGTCGCAAGAGGCCGCCGCAAGAAGTACATAACCCCCTAATATTATCGCCAATCTAAGCATCTTCGACTCCCTCCTTAAATTCTTTTTCAGACTTCAAATTCATCTTCGATAATAACAAATAACATAGAGACTTCCAAGCAAAAAAACGCCGACGGAGCCACCGTTTTGAACTGCCAACGGGTGAATGCACTCAAAAACAAAACGCCTGTCCATCATGAAGAATGGACAGGCGCTTTTAACAGAGGACAAAATCCCTTATAAATCCCCTCTAAAAACCCACAGACCCAATCTCAAATTGGCTGCGGTGTCTCTATTGGCATAACGTCTGATCTCTACGCGATAAGTTCCCGCCTGCGTTGCCGTGAACCGAACCCACTCAAATGGATTGTTCCACGATGATGACGAGCCCACCAGCGCTCCATTTGGCGCATAAACGGAAATATCGAAGTCTGTGCCAATGGGGTTTGCAGCATTGCGATTATCGTATGACCACGTGCCACGGGGCTGCCAGGCCGCTACAACGCTGACGTTCTGTCTTGGAATGGGAGCTGCGGTAATGTTGAATGTTGCGGTAATAACACCATTCACAGCGAATGTATCGAAACAACTGTTCGTACCTTCCCACCAGTAAGCGTTATAATTCCCCATCCCTTGAGGATATCTCACTCCGCCCACACCCACTCTGTCGAAGCCACCTGCAACTGGAGTCAGTGCAGCTGCCATGATCTGAGCCTTGGCCAGTTGAGGGCGATCTCTTACAAAAGTTATCGCGCTCATAAAATTTGCCGAGATGGCAGCGGCATGCGGTGCAGCCATGCTGGTTCCAGTCATCGTAAACCCACCCGCCGTAATGTTTGTGCCTGGAGCACTCACTTCCGGTTTGGCGTTTTGAGTGTTGGGATCCACAAAGCTTGAGTGTGGTGCGATCGTGTTGTTGTTCCGGTGGTTGTAATCGCCGACTGTAACGGAACCCAACGCTTTTCCAGGTGAAGAAATGAACCCGGTGCCATTGCCTTCATTGCCTGCGGAGTTAAAATGAAGCACTCTGTGAGTGTATTGGAAGTTATCCCAATCTCTATCCAGGGTTCCATATTGAGACGAGCTAGCATCTCCGTTTGATCTGGTCATAATGAGGATTCGAGGATTGCCTCCAACTCCATTCAACTCCGATGTTTGCGGCAAAGCGGGGCCACCTCGACAATAGAGAAATGCATTGGGACTGACTGCACGGATGATTCCGCTGACATTCCTCGAGTGGTCTGTGTTGCTGCCAGCCAATCTAAGGTAATTTGCGAACCCAGCAGGATCTCGACATCCGTTTTCAGTCATGTATATCCCAATGCCAGCTCCAGGATTGTTTTGCCATGAAAACATCTGGTTAGCACCCGTGGCGACCATTGCGGTTGTAACAGTGTCTTTCTCTTCGCCGGGCAGATCGACGGCGGCAATCAGCTCTTTGTTCGATTCAATGAATTTCTTTAAATCGCTCTTCCTCATGGTGAGCGTCATGGATTCACCGTTGTCAGCGTATTTTTCAACCTCTGACAAGGGAATGTTCAACACGTGCCTGGCAACAACTTCCTTTGCGTGCGCACGAATCTTCTGACGCCTCACTTCGTGGCGAGCACTCAACTGCTTCCTGCGCTCGACGAAATAGGTGTCATTTTCATCGAGAAGGTTCCTTCGCACGCCGTTAACAGTCATCCGTGTCACCACCCCATCTTCGACTTCAACGACTCCGTGTTCCCGCATCAGACTTGAGTCGTCTTCTTCAGGATCTCTCAGCGCTATTTTGACGACAAGCATGCCGTCCGAAGCTCTGTCGTTGAGGACTGCAGCCAGTCTGTCACTGACCACGTCAGACTTCGGCTGCATTTGATCGTTCCATAGAATCTCCCTTCCATTTTTGTCCTGCACGGATGTGTGAGTGACCCCGTCCGCATCTACATATTTATGAAAACTAATGCCGTCAGCCGTCACATGCCGGTCCGACGAGAGAACAGCTCTCTCTGCGGCACCAGCTATGCCAGCTATACCTGCCCATGCTGCAATAAATACGAATACCCCTAACCTTTCAAACCTTTGAAGCATCGTTCTTCACTCCCATTTTTTAGTGCGTGGATTAAAATCCCCCATCATTAGCCAGGAACCCTGGCTAGGAAACACGCCTAGCATGCCTCTGGTTTGCAAACAATCAATTTATTCGTATATTGCAATATTCGACTATCAGTAAAGTCAGGCAAGCCAACAGCAAGGCCGGCACCACACAGGCAACTGTTTGAAATGCGAGTTCATTGCAGCTTTGAGCTTGTTAGAAAAGGAGCCCAAAAACCAGCTGTGCTCAGATCTTCACAACATTTTGTGGTACAAACAGTAAAAAGACGCCTTTCCGTATGGGAGGCCGTCGCCGCTCTGGCAGAAAAAAAGCCCCACAAAGCTTTGGGGCTTTGTGGGGCTTTCTCAAACCACCTCTTTTTGTCCCCGACGGGAGTCGAACCCGTGTTGCCGGCTTGAAAGGCCAGCGTCCTAGGCCTCTAGACGACGGGGACATGTGGACAGGCCAACTATGTCAGCACATCCAGGGAGTCAAGCACTTTAAAAAAGCAATTCAACTGGAAAACAGTCTAGGGCGTGGGAATGAACATGAACAGAGACTTCAAATCCTCATCTGTGAAATAAACGCCGCCGCCTAAAAAGAAATCCCTGCCGCTTAAGTATTTGTTGGTCGTCAAATCTCTGTTGGGGCGATTGAAAATGTCATCCACTCCCGCGTGCAAATAGACGTGCTCTATGGGCGAAAACCGAAGGCTTGCGCGAAAACGCGGGTATTCCAAATTCTCTGCCGAAAAATTGAATGCATCCATCCGAAGCAACAAAGCATTCTCAATCCATTTGGAGGAATATGGAAACTTGATGGGAACGCCAAAATCAATTCCGGCACCACCTGAAGACTCAATAATTCCAAAACGCAAAGTGAGAAAAGAATAACGCTTGGCAAATGCAGCGCTCACTTTCAGCTTTTCTGTGGTGACAGTCTGTTTCTGCGCTGCAGGAGAGCCCACGTTGGGCGGGTTTTGCTGAATATAAGAAACGCTCGTGCTGCCTCGAGGATCGTCGATGAGCTCCAGGAGGTAATATTTGTCGGGCCTCGGAATGAGGCGAACGCCAAAGGTATTCTTGGCCTGCCTTTGTCGAAAAAGATATTCGCTGCGCACATCCACTTCGAGATTGAGTGAAGTGAGGCGCGAAGTGAAGTCGGCAACATCCTCAATGGTTTCAGACAGACGCTGCCCAAGGCGCTCATCCGCCAGCAATTTGCCGGCCAGCCCTTCGCCTTCTTTCATTTTGCGCGTCACATCTTCAATGTTGGCCAAGCTGCTTTCCAGTCTTTGGATGCTGCTTTTGACGCCTGCAATCCCCTCGCTTTCCTGGCCGTGCGTGGAGCCTAAAACTTCGTTGATGGTCGCCATCACACTGCGCATGTCACGTGTCACGCCTTCAATGTTTTTGACAATCTGCTTGATGTCATCTTCTTCACTCACCGCAATTCTGCGCATGCTCTGGCTGACAACATCCACATTGGCAAGAATGTGTTCCAGCTTCGCAGAGCTGTCTTCCATCATCCTGTCCAGGGAGCGCGAAATTTTCACCATGTTGTCGACAATCTCTGTCAGGGAGCTTGTCCCTCTGGGGCCGCCAAGGCCGTCGCGAAGCGCGGCGGTGACTTGCGAAATGTCGTCTGTAATTTTTGTCAGGCTTGAAAAAATTTGCTCAATGCCTTCCGCATCCAGGACGCGTACAATTTCATCGCCCTCCTCCAGCAAGGGTGCATCCAGGCTGCCCGGCAACAACTCCAAAACAAAATCCCCCAAAATGGACTCGCTGCGCTTGCGGAGCACAGCATCTTTTCGAGCCAAAGCTACCTTCGCAAGCCTCAAGAAAACAAGAGCGCGGCCATTCTCCAAACGCACTTCTGTCACTTCGCCCACGGAAATGCCTGCGGTTTGCACTCGGGTTTGCGGCGCAAGGCCCGAAGCATCCCGAAAATAAGCATGCACAACAAGCGACTCTTTTTTTCCAAAACGCCCCTTCTCGACGAAGTTCCAAAAACCGATGAGCGTGCCCAGCGCCGCCAGGACAAACAAGCCCACTTTGAAAGGCGTCATCCATGTTTTCACGACTTGCTCCGCATCACTCGTTCTTCCTGAACCAGCTGTCTAAAAAACGCTGAACCTCGGGAGTCTTTGAGTCCCTGAGCGCTGAAGGCGGCGCCAGTTCGAGAATTTTGCCTTGCGACAAAAAAGCCACCTCGTCAGCAACTTTGAATGCAGAAGCCACATCATGGCTGATGACAACAGAAGTCACGCCCAAGCTCGCTTTTGCCTGCAAAATCATCTCATCCACATAGTCGGTGGTGATGGGATCCAAACCTGTCGTCGGCTCATCATAGAGGACGATTTTGGGATTTAAAACAATGGCTCTGGCCAACCCCACGCGCTTGCGCATCCCGCCGGATAAGTCAGCGGGAAATTTTTCGTCAATGCCCTTCAAATCAAACAAAGCCAATCGAGAGTGCACAATTTCTCTTATCTCTTTCTCGCTTTTTCTTGAAGAACTCTCTCTCAATGGAAAAGCCACATTTTCAAAAACCGTCATGGAGTCAAACAAAGCAGCTGCCTGAAATACCATCCCAAACTTCTTTCGCACCCTGGCCAGCTCTGCATCCCCCAAAGGCACCACATCTTCGCCGTCAACCCAGACTTGCCCCTGCTCCGGTTTCAAAAGCCCAATCAAATGCTTCATCAAAACCGTCTTCCCGCTGCCTGAGCCACCCAACACCACCAAGGTGCTGCCCTCGCGAATGCTGAAGTTAATGCCGGTAAGCACATGGTGACTTCCAAAAGACTTATGCAAGTTGACAACACGAATAATGGGTGGCTGGGACATTTAGTGGAGTATCACCCCTATCAAATAGTCAAGAATGAAAATGCTTAAGGCGCAGGTCACCATGGCCTCCGTTGTGGCCTTGCCCACCCCCTTCGCGCCGCCACTCGCATTGAATCCTTTATAGCAGGAGATGAGCGTGACAACCACGCCGAAAACAGCCCCCTTCATCAGCCCCTCTGCAATGTCTGTCCATTCCAGCCAATGCTGCGTGCGCAACCAAAATGTCCCTGCAGAAATTCCATGAAAAACCACCGCCACCAAATAGGCCCCCGCCATCCCCGCAAGATCAAACAGCGCTACCAGCAGCGGCAACACGCACAACCCGGCAAGCACTCGGGGGACCAGCAGGTATTGGATGGGGTTAATAGCCATGGTTTCCAGCGCGTCCACCTGCTCTGTTACGCGCATCGTTCCCAACTCCGTGCACATAGCGCTGCCGGCCCGCATGGTCACCATCAACGCGCTGAATACGGGTGCCAATTCCCGCGTAATCGTCAACGCCACGGTGGGGCCTACCAAACTTGTCGCATTGAAGAGTTGAAAGGCACGCGCACTCTGGTGGGCAAAAACCATCCCTGAAAAAGCCCCTGTCAAACACACCAAAAAAGCAGAGCCCACGCCGATGAATTCACACTGAGCCAAAAAATTCCGAAACCGAAACGGCGGGCGAATGGAAAGCCAAAACACCTGAAAAACCAAAAGCACCACGCCGCCCAAATCCGCCACCCGGCCTTTGAGAAAAGCCATGCTCTGGCTCAGCCCTTGCTGCAAGCCATTCATCCACGAGCGGCCTTCTGAATGTTCTGAGCTCACTTTCACTCAACCAGAATGCGAGGGACACGAGCACCTATGCGGCACAACACCTCATAGTGCAAACTATCTGCAAGCTCGGCCAAGTCGTTGGCGTCCAAACGCTGCGTTCCTTGTTCTCCCAGCAAGACGACTTCGTCGCCAACGGACACTTGCTCAACTCCTGTCACATCAATCAGACAAAAATCCATCGAAACTCTGCCAATCACCTTCACCTTGTGCCCATGCAACAAAACTTCCCCCTTGTTGGAATAGTCGCGCCAAAAACCGTCCGCATAACCCACCGGCAAAGTCGCCACATGCGTCGCACGCGTTGCTTTCCACGTCGCATCATAGCTGACGGAATCACCCGGGGCTAACCATTTCAAATGGGTTATTCCCGTCTTCCAGGACAGCACTCTTTGCAAAGGCAGGGTGGGCGGCCAGCCTTTGGGAAATAAGCCATACATCGCTCCGCCGGGGCGTACCAAATTGAATGTGCGGCCGTCTCTCGTCTCGGGCATAGAAAGCGTCGCTGCGGTGTTGGCGGTGTGGCGCCATACGGGTTTTATTCCAAGCTGCTCCAAGCAGCTGAGGGCTTTCTCAAAACGCTGAAGCTGCAGACGCGTCAATTCGGCGCCTTCTTGTTCCGCGCAGGCCAGGTGCGTGCATAAACCTTCCACATGAAGCTCAGGCCATGCTTTCAATTCAACCGCAAAATCCTCAAGCCCAGCCCAGGCAACACCGTTGCGTCCCATGCCTGTGTCTATTTTGACATGCACTTCGCCTTGGCGCTTGCGGCTTCTCAAAAGCTGCCCGCAGTCTTGTACATGCTCCTTGCGAAACAAAGTGGGTGTCAGGTTATAGTCCAAAATCAGCGGCCAGGCCCCCGCATAGGCGCCTCCCATGACGACAATCCGCGATTGAATTCCTGCGCGGCGAAGCTCCACCCCCTCTTCCACCAGGGCCACTGCCAAACCCCATACGCCGCCAGCTTCCAATACACGCGCCACCTCCACCGCGCCGTGCCCATAGGCATTGGCCTTCACCACCGCCAATATGGGCGCAGGAAAAGCCCATCGCCTGGTCTGCTCCAAGTTGTGCAACAAGGCGCTTGCAGAAATTTCGGCGCGCGTCGGACGTATGGGCAAGTCCAGGGCGCGGCGCTTGGGTAACGTGGGAAAATTTAAACGAGAAGTCATGTGCAGGGGCTTGGCGTTGTGGTTGGGTATGGCTTTGGACTATTAAAAAAACACTTTTTTGTAGGCTTGGCATGCTAAAGCCAAAACCTCCACTCTTTCTTTAACCTCCTATTGCCATGTTGCCTTCTCATAAAACAGGCGGAGAAGTCGACGCCTATTGCACAAGTTGCCGTATGGAGCTCGCCCATACCATCCTTGCCATGGTGGAGTTGCGCATCGCCCGCGTGCGCTGCAATACCTGCCAAAAAGACCACGCCTTTCGAAAAAACGCGCCAGGCACTCTTCCGGCCCCTGCGGGAAATACCTCCTCCTCCTCCCGCAAGAAAACTTCTTCCTCCCACGTCAGCATCCCCCAACAATTGGCTTCCATAGACGCAACGAAAGCCCGCAACTACAGCCCCAAAGAAAGCTTTGCCGAGGGCGATCTCCTCAACCACCCTGTCTTTGGTTTGGGGTTGGTCCAGGCTGTCCGCGGCGAAAAAGTGGATGTGGCTTTCAAGGCTTTTGAAAAAACCCTCATCCACCAAAAAGCCCCCCCGACAAAAACCTCCTGAAAGCGCCGTGCGCTATAGCTATGAAACCCCTCGCCCCCCGCTTCTTTTTTACACCTGCTCTCGCTCTTTTGCTTGCGCTGTGCTGCCTGGCCTGCCCACAAAAACCAGAAAAAAAACCGCCGCCGTCTTCGGGTGCCCGGGAGAAAGAGCCCAACAACCAAGCCAGCCAGGCTCAAAAAATTCTCCATGACTTGACATTGGAAGCCGAAATTTCTGTGGCCACGCAGGAGCGTGATGAGGATTGGTTTTGGTTGCCTGCCGTTGCAGATCGCTGGGCTTATGTGGAAGCCATCCCCTCTCCGGGCGTTGATGTGGCCCTGGAAGTCATGACACCGGAAGCTGAAGTCCTGCTGCGCACCAACAGCGCAGGCCTTGGGGGCGCAGAATCCATTCCCAACCTGGGGCTTCATCAGCCTCGCTTGTTTCGCGTTGTTTCCGCCAAAGACGGCTCGGGAGGAAGCTATCAGCTTCGCGTGCGTTTTGTTGAAGCGGTTGCAGGGCATGAAGCCGAACCCAATAACCGCATTTCAGAAGCCATTCTCGTTCCGCTTGGCATGCTGCAACAAGGCACCTTGAGTACCGCTGACGATGCAGACTGGTTTCGTTTCGAAGTGCCTTTGTCGCTTGCGCCCGCAGAAACAACTGCAAAAACGCCTGATCCTTCCATGCCTCAGGCAGTGGAGGAAAAGCCCTCGGTTGAAATTGAAGCTGTGCGTGTGCCTGAGCCTGAGCCTCTTGTTGAAGTTCTTCCCCGGCGCATTGCTGTTGAAGTCGAAGCCGATGCTGAAGCGCTGCTTGAAATTCAGCTGCGCGACGACAAAGGCAGGCCGCTGATGCAAACGCCTTCAGGGCACAAGGGAAGTTGGACAGTCCGCAACTATGCCCTGCCTGCCGACTTGTCTGCTGTGACGCTGCTGCTCGAAACGCCCTTCCCCACCCAGGCCAAAACGCCTTTTGTGCCCATCCCCTATAAACTCAAACTCTCCTTTGAAAAAGACGATGCGTCTTTTGAAGCAGAGCCCAATGACTCGCCTTTGCAGGCCACACCCTTGTTTCATGCCCAAGACATGGAAGCACTCTTGTCGCCGGCTGCAGACGTGGACTATTTTCGCGTGGATGTAGCTCAAACCTCTTTGGTGAATGTGGAGCTTTCCGCCCTTGAAGGCGTTGATTTGCAGCTTTCGGCCATTGTTCCGGCCAATGCGGCCACGAAGGAAGCAGAGCGCGTCCTGCTGCGCAGCAACGAAGGAAAAACCAACGAGGCAGAGCGTCTGCTCAATGTCCAATGTCTTCTCACCTGCTATTTCAAAGTGGAGTCCGTCGCTCAAAAAGTTTCCGGCAGCTGGACAAAAACGCAGGAGAACCCGAAGACTCCCTATAAAATTCGCGTGCAGGTGCAAGAAGACCCACAGCGTCGAGAAAGGGAGCCTAACAATTCCATGGGGCAGGCCACAGAGTTGGCCATGGGACAAAACCTGCGCGGGTATATTTACCCCAAAGGGGATGTTGACTTTTTTCGCGTCGACTTAAGTCAGTCTCTTGTTCGAAAACCCATTCTGGCCACCCTCTTTGGGCTCCCCAAAAACAGCCTGGGGTTGTGGCTCCACCGCCTGGATGAAGAGGGGAAACTTGAGCTTGTCCAAACAGCTCCCATCCCCCAAAAAGACAGGCCTACCGTTTTGCGTTATTCTGCTGTTCCGGGAATTTATTTCCTGGAAGTCAAGGACAGCCGAAACCGAGAATCCAACTTTCAAGATGAATATCAGCTGCGCGTCGACTGGGATGATTCGCTCTAGCAACAACATGCCCATGGAACTTGAAAACAAAATTGAAAAGCTGAAACGCGAATTGAATGCTGTCGTGCTGGCTCACTATTACCAGGAGAGCGAAATTCAGGACTGTGCAGACTTTGTGGGCGACAGCCTTGCGCTCGCACAGCAGGCAGCCAAAACATCAGCGGATGTCATTGTGTTTTGCGGCGTGCACTTCATGGCGGAAACAGCCAAAATATTGAACCCGGGCAAGCTGGTGTTGTTGCCGGATTTGAATGCGGGCTGCTCATTGGCAGACAGGTGCCCGCCGGAGGCTTTCGCAGCATTCAAAGCACAGCATGGCGATTGCTTTGTCGTCACCTATGTCAACTCTTCGGCTGCGGTGAAAGCACAAAGCGATGTCATTTGCACAAGCTCCAATGCGGTGAGAATTGTCGGCCGCATCCCTCAAAACCGCCGCATTCTCTTTGCGCCGGATATGCACCTGGGGCGCTATGTCACAAAGCAAACCGGGCGCGAAATGCTGTTGTGGCCCGGCAGCTGCATCGTCCATGAAATGTTCAGCGAAAAAAAACTGGTGCAGCTTCAACACGACAACCCCCAGGCCGTCGTTGTTGCTCACCCGGAGTGCGAAGAGGCCGTGCTGGCGCATGCCGACTTCATTGGCTCCACGGCGCAACTTTTGGAGCGTGTCTCCAAAGGAAACGAAAGCCTGTTTATTGTTGTGACAGAGCCGGGGATTTTACACCAAATGCGAAAGGCCTCTCCGACAAAGCAATTCATTTCTCCGCCGCCCAACAACGGCTGCACCTGCAATGAGTGCCCGCATATGAAACTCAATACCCTGGAAAAACTCTATGCGTGCATGAAAAACCGCTCCCCTCAACTGGAGCTTCCTGAGCTGCTCAGGCAACAGGCGTTTATACCCCTCCAACGCATGCTGGAGTGGAGCTCCTGAAGTTCAGGATCCTCTAAGTTGCGTCGAGGGCGCTTCTCGCTTGCCTTCAGCGGCTGAGCGCGTTGTGTCGGCAAGGGGGGCGGGGGCTTGGCCAGGGCGCGCCTTCCGTGTTTTCGTGGGCCAAAGAAGCGCTCTGATCTGCAGCATTTCTGTCAAAGGCAGGCCTTCAAAACGCACACCCATCACTTCTTCTTTCACCCAGGCAATTCGAGCTTTAATTTTGAATTGTTTTCCGTCGATGCTCAAAGACAGCCGTATAAGCTCTCCAGGCTTGTGGCGATGCGCGCTGCGAATGCAAATGCCCCCGGGAGACAAATTCAGCGAGTAGGCTTTGAATACGCGAGCAGCATCTTCAATACTTTCGAAATGTACTTCGAGTTTTGTGGGGACTCTCTTCTCTGCGCGTCGCTCGTTTTTGCCGGACATGCACAACATATAAGGCCCGGCTTTTTAAAAATCCGGCTCTGGTGTTGTTTGGCAGAGCTTCCGCCGGGGGCGCGCTCCTTGCAAATGCCAGGTTGGCACTCCCTCCCCCACACCGTCTCCCTCTTTTATTTGCTTTTGGTCGGCGGCCGCGCTCCCAAATTGGCGTGCGCCTTGTATTGAAAAGACTCTCTCACACGGCGGAAGGTGGGGCCATATTTTCCGGCATCCCGAGTTTTGGCTGACATCCTCAAAACCCACTTGCGAGCACCGTTGCAGCCCATAATGACAATGTCCGTTATGCGGGTGTCGATTGCCTGGCCCAGGGCGATGCGCTCTGCTTCTTCGGCGGAAGGAATCTCCTCTTTGTCGCCGGGCTTTGTCCCCATCCACCGCGCCGCGGGGTGCTTGTCAACGGAAATACGCTCCCAGCCCTGGAGCTCCACCCGCTCAATCATCTCATTCAAACACGGCAAGGGGCCTTCGAAGGGGTTTAACTCCGCAATGCCAATTTCAATGAAAGCGTCGCCCTCGGGCGTGTCAAAACGCGCCGCACCCTCTCTGACTTGCGCCACCCACTCGGCCGGCGCCAAAAAAGAAAGGGCACTCACCTCGAAGGGTACCAACTTCTCCACAAAAGGCTGGGACAAAAGCGTCGCGCTAAGCGCAAAAACCAAACCGGAAAACATGGCCTGCCTTTTTAGCACCGTTTGGCTTTGCCGGGGAAAGCTTTCACCACCCATTTCAAACGTGGGCACTTAAGGCTTTGTGTCCCCCAGCTGCTGCGCCTTGCTGGCCGCGGCCAGTACGGCATCCAAAACGGCCTTGCGAAAACCCGCCGCCTCCAGGGCATAGAGGCCTTCTGCCGTGGTGCCGCCCGGGGTTGTCACCGCGTCCTTCAGCTGGGCCGGCGGCAGCGCAGAGGCCAAACAAAGCTTCGCAGCACCCAGCAATGTCTGGGCCGCGTGTTGCTGCGCGCGCGCGCGCTCCATACCGAGGCGTACGGCCGCGTCCGCCAGGGCTTCGAGGAATACAAAAGCGTAGGCGGGGCCGGAGCCGGAAACCGCTGTGGCCACATTCATCAGCGCCTCCGGCAAAAAATCCACCCTCCCCAAGGCCCCCAGCGCCTTCAGAAAATCCCCCAGCTGCCCCTCCTCTACCCCCTCTGGGGCGCAAAGCGACAGCATCCCCTCCCCCACCGAGGCGGCTAAATTCGGCATCACCCGCACCCACAGGCCTTTGCCCTGAGAAAAACCCTGGAGCTGCTTCAAGCCAAGCCCCGCAGCCAAACCCACCAACAAAGCATCCTTGGCAATGTACGCCGCATGGTCTGCAAGCAGTTTTGGGTAGACGCCCGGCTTCACCGCAAAAACAATCCAATTGCAGCGCGAAATCAACTCTGCGTTGCCCAAAGGCAGACAGTGCGGGTGCGCCTTCACAAAACGCTCCAGCTTCGCCTCGTCCACGTCATTCACAAAAACCTGCTTTGCCGCATGCGCCAGGCCTTTGGCAAAAACAGTCCCCATGGCGCCAAGGCCAATAATTCCTAACGTGTTTGTCTTTGACACGGTTTCACCTGTGGGTTTGTTTGAATTTGAATGCAAATATTAGAAAGAGGAAGGGAGAAAAAGCGTGGCGCGGGCGGCCCCTTCTGAAAGTGTTTCCAAAACAGAAGGAATTCTTCCATTGGCAAGCACCATGGGAATTCCATAGACGGCGACTTTTTGGGCGGCCTCAATTTTGCTTTCAATGCCGCCTGTGCCAAAGCTGCTGGTGCCGGACATTTGAATTTTGGCTTGCAACTCGCCAAAGTCTCTCACTGTCTCAAACAATGTTGCATCTGCATGCTGTTTGGGGTTTTTGTTGAAAACCCCTTCCACGTCGCTTAGGCATATCAGCAAGTCCGCCCCCCACAAAATGGCTGTCAATGCCGCCAGGTTGTCATTGTCGCCTATTTTTATTTCTTCAACGCAAATGGTGTCGTTTTCATTGACAATGGGAATGACGCCCTCGTCCATGAGTGTAAACAAAGTGTTGCGAATGTTGAGCGTCCGGTAGGCATCTGAAAAATCATCCTTGGTGAGCAAAATCTGCCCAACATGCACAGAATGCTGCGCAAATGCCTGCCTCCAGGAGTCCATCAGCTCCACTTGTCCAATGGCGCACAAGGCCTGTTTATAGTGAATGTCCGCCCTGCGGGCCCACTTGTTAATGGCAGACAAACCGGAAATTCTGGCGCCTGAAGAAACAATTAAAACCCGCTTCCCGTTTTGAGTGAGCTTGGTCACCTGGTTTGCAATGTCATTTAAATAGTTTTTGGAGACGAAACCGTCTTCGCCTGTCAAAGTGTTGCTGCCAATTTTAATGACAATTTTTTTTGAGCGTTGAAACAATTCTTTTAGCATGAAACCTCAACACAACTGGGTTTTCAGCTCAGTCAGGCCTTGTTTGCCCGCTGCCGAAAACAATATATTTTTCTGAAACGAGGGCTTCCAAACCCACAGGGCCTCTCACGTGCAGTTTTTGTGTGGAAATGCCCATTTCTGCGCCGAAACCAAACTCTCCACCGTCTGTGAAGCGGGTGGAAGCATTCACATATACACAGGCGGCGTCTATTTCGTTGGAAAAAGCAAGCGCATGTGTATAGTTTTCTGTCACAATGGTTTCGGAATGGCTGGTTCCATAGTGGTTAATATGGGCGATGGCCTCCTGCAGGGTGGACACCACCTTCACCGCCAAAATGACATCTCCAAATTCCTCTTGAAAATCCGACTCCGTTGCCGCTTTCGCCTCCATGTGTCGGCGCGCCTTCTCGCAGGCCCGCAACTCCACCCGCAAGGCCAGTTTGGCATGCATTTTCTTCAAAAAGGCTTCGGCCACCGCTTCGTGTACCAGCAAAGTCTCACAGGCATTGCAAACAGACACACGTTGCAGTTTGGCATTTTCCAAAATGCCCAGCGCCATGTCTAAGTCGGCAGACTCGTCCACATAGAGGTGACAGTTTCCGAGGCCTGTTTCAATGACAGGAATTTTGGAGTTTTGTGTCACCAATCGAATAAGTCCGGCACCGCCGCGGGGAATGACCAAGTCAATGCAATCTCTATAATTCAACAATTGGCCAATGACATCTCTCGAAGGGTCTTCAATGAGACAAACAAGGTTTTCCAAGACACCTGCCTCTTGAAGTCCTTCACAAATGCTGGACACAATGGCTTTGTTGGAAGCCAAAGCGGAGCTGCTGCCGCGCAACAAAATGGCGCTGCCTGCCTTAAACGCCAAAGCAAAAGCATCCAACGTCACATTGGGGCGTGATTCATAGATAATGGCAATGACACCCATGGGCACAGAAACTTTTTGAATTTTAAGCCCATTTCCTGTTGTCCACGCTTTGCGAGAAACACCGACAGGATCTGTGGAATTTATCACAACGTCGATGGAGCTCAGCATGCCTTCAAAGCGTTTGGGCGTCAAAAGAAGTCTGTCTATATATCCGGCGGCCGTCCCCGCTTCCTGGGCTTGCTTGACGTCCAAAGCATTGGCTTTTAGAATTTTGGATTGGTGAAGCGCCAATTTCTGTTGAACGACTTTCAAACAATGGTTCTTTTTTTGCCCGGAAAAGGAGGCGAGCTTTCGCGAAGCTTCTTTGAGGGCTTTGCATTTTGTGTATAAGTCAGACATCACTATTCCTCTATTTATACAACTTCTTTTTCTAAAACTTTTTCTCCAAAAACATAGGCATCAATTGGAAGCCATTTTCAATCAACAAACCTGGCTGTATTTGGGAAATAAGCTCATCATATTGAGGGTAGGGGGAAGGGAAAGACGCTCGGCTGTCAAACAACAAAAAAGGAACCGCCTCCGAGGTATGCACTTTCATGCTCACCGGCGTTGCGTGGTCCGGCAAAAACAACAGCCGAAAATCCCCCAGCTCCAAAGCTTCAACTTGTCGCAAAACTTCAGCCATGACAAACTCATCCAAGTCTTCAATGGCTTTAACTTTGTCATCTGTTTTGCCCTTGTGGCCCGCCTCGTCGGGCGCCTCCACGTGAATATAGGCAAAATCCGCCTCCTTCAGGGCTGCCATGGCGTGCTGCACCTTGCCCAGGTAGTTGGTGTCCAAATAGCCCGTTAAACCGGGGACTTTCAACACCTCCAGGCCCAGCAGCCTCCCGATGCCTTTGGCCAGGTCCACGGCGGAAACCAGACAACCCGAAAGGCCATATTTCTCTTGGAATGAGGGCATTTGCGGGCGTGTCCCCTGCCCCCAAAACCAGATGCTGTTGGCACTTTTTTGCCCTTGAAGCTTTCGCTTTTCATTCACGGGGTGTTTTGCCAACAGGGCCGCTGCCTGCGTCATCAACGACCAAAGCTTTTGGGCCGCAGGCCCCTCCGGCAAATGACTTCCAATGGCTTGGTTGGGAATGTCATGAGGGGGCGTGCATGCAAGTTGGAGGTTTCCGCCTTTCCATACCATCAGGTGTCGGTAGCCAACGCCTGGATAGAATTGAAATTCTTCGTTTCCAAGGTTTTGTTGCAAACACTCTATCAACACTTTGGCTTCTTGTGTGCCTATGTTGCCTGCAGAATAGTCTTCCATGCAGGGGGAGTTGGGAGTGTTTGGAGAAAACTCAGCTTTGTCTGCGGACAGGGAGACGAGGTTGCAACGAAAAGCCACTTCATGAGGCTTCAAATCCAGGCCATAAGCCGCGGCTTCCAGGGGAGCTCTTCCTGTGAGGAATTGGTTTGGGTTATAACCCAAAATGCTCAGCGCACCCACGTCGGAGCCAGGGGGGAGGTTGGGAGGGATTGTTTGCACCATCCCCAGCCTGCTCTTTTGCGCCAAAGCGTCAATGTTGGGTTTGTGCGCCACCTGCAGGGGCGTCTTTCCACCCAATTCTTGTACAGGCCTGTCTGCCATTCCGTCGCCAACGACAACAATATATTTCACAATACACCTAAATGTCTATTTTGAAAAAGTCTCTCAAACCCAAACACCACCCTCACAATATTTTTTCTATTTGCTTTTCAACCGCAGACAGGTTTGCCTCCACCTTCAAAGGCAGCGCGGAAACACGGCAGGCCGTGTCCGGATCTTTCAAACCATGCCCTGTCAGTGTGCATACAACTGTCTGGACCGCCGGCATCTCCTTTGTCCGCAGCACCTTCATGAGCCCCGCCACCGAGGCCGCCGAGGCCGGCTCGCAGAATACCCCCTCCGTCTTCGCAACCGCTTGGTAAGCCTCCACTATCTCCTCGTCGGAGACGGCCCAAAACCCCCCCCCTGAGGCCTCCTTGGCCCTCACCGCCCCCTCCCAGCTGGCGGGGTTTCCTATGCGAATGGCCGTGGCGAGGGTTTCCGGGTTGGCGATGGGTTTTCCCGCCAAGAAAGGCGCCGCCCCTTCCGCTTGAATGCCGAATATTTTTGGAAGCTTCGCCACCTTCCCGAGGGCGTGGTATTCTTCGTAGCCCTTCCAATAGGCCGTAATGTTGCCGGCATTGCCCACAGGCAGAAAGTGCACGTCCGGAGGAGCCCCCAGGGTGTCGCAAATTTCGAAAGCGGCCGTCTTCTGCCCCTCAATGCGAAAGGGGTTTAGGGAGTTGACGAGCGTCAGCGGGTGCTGGTCGGACAAAACCCGGACCATCTCCAGCGCTTCGTCGAAATTGCCAGCGATCTGCAGCACCTGTGCGCCGTGAATGAGGGCCTGGGCCAATTTGCCCAGGGCGATTTTTCCGTCGGGAATGAGCACAATGGCTTTGAGGCCGGCGCGGGCGGCGTAGGCCGCAGCGGAGGCGGAAGTGTTGCCGGTGGAGGCGCATACCACGGCGCGGGCACCGGCTTCTTTGGCCTTGGAAATGGCCAGCGTCATGCCCCTGTCTTTGAAGGAGCCGGTGGGGTTGGCACCCTCAAATTTGAGGTAAATGTCGAAGTCGCACTGAAGAAACCTGGCGAGGTTTTGAGCGTGAATGAGCGGCGTATTCCCCTCGTACAAACTGACAATGGGGGTTTTTTCAGAAACCGGCAAAAACGAGTTGTATGCCGCAATAATTCCTTGCCAAGCCATAGCTGCTCCCAGGGGGGGGTGTCTTCTGCAACGGTTTCGCAATTAATCAGCCTTGAGTGTTTGGCACAATAAAATAAACGCCTTCAACCCTCCGGCTGAGAAAACCCTTCAAGGAGCGCCCGAGGTTACCCTTTTTTGTTTCAACAGGTGTTGGTTGGCTGCCATGGATAACATGCCGCTGTTGGAACAGCGGCAGCTATAGAGTTTCTATGAGTCATTGCTGACCGGCGAGCAGAGTTCGACGAGAAAGCCATCGAGGTCTGCCACATAGGCAGTTGTTTGTCCCCAGGGCATTTCCTTGACGTCCTGGACCAGACGCGCGCCTGCCTGGACCGCTTGTTTGAGCGCGGTGGCGACGTCGTCGATCACCAGTGCGATTTCAAAGCAGGGCGCCTTGCTGTCCGGGAGAGAGGGGCAGACGCCGTGTTGCTTCATCAGGTGGCGCGATGAAAAAGCCAGTGTGGTGCTTCCCGTTTCAAGCTCACCCCAGCCGCCGCTTTCGTGCAGGTATTTTTGTTTCAACCCAAAGGCCTGCTCATAAAATTTGAGTGTTTTGGAAACGTCTTCAACATAAAGAATGGTGTAACCGAGTTTCATCTGCTTGCTCCTTGTGGGGTTTGTGTTGTTGCAGCTCAAGTTGGCATAGGAGCCTTCTCCTGACAACGTCATGTCAGCAGTCATGGGCTTTTTGAGCGACAAACGAGCTAAGGAACTGAAAACCAAGCCCCTGTCGCCTCTTGAAACAAACAACGCCACCGCAAGCTGCCAAAACTGAAACCTGAAAACTATTTTTCTGGCAGCTTGCTTCATTTTCGGATGAATAGCTTTTGCGCGACTTGGCCGCCACAGCGTATCTCCCAAAGACGGTTGCGCCGCGCTCTTTCTCAAGGAGCCTCTATGTCATTTCGAAGCGAGCATGACTTTCTGGGTGAAAAGCAAATTCCCAACACCGCCTACTGGGGCGTGCAAACAGCCAGGGCCATCGACAATTTTCCCATCAGCGGCTACAAACTGGACGAGGCCCTCGTCCACGCCATGGCCATGGTGAAAAAAGCCGCCGCCCTCGCCAACACGGAAACGGGGCGCATGAAACCCGAGGTTGGAAGGGCCATCGCCAAAGCTTGCGACGAAATTCTTGCCGGACAATGGAAAGAGCAATTCGTCGTGGACCCCATTCAAGGCGGCGCGGGCACCTCCATCAACATGAATGCCAACGAAGTCATCGCCAACCGTGCCCTGGAGCTGCTTGGCAAAGCCAAGGGCGACTATGAAGTCATCAGCCCCAACGACGATGTCAACATGGCCCAAAGCACCAATGACGCCTTTCCCACGGCCATTCACCTCTCTGCGCTTTTTCGCTTAAAAGAATTGCAGGCGGCGCTGGAAGCGTTGTGCAAGGCTTTCGGAGAGAAGGCGAAGGCGTTTGACAAAATTATAAAAATGGGGCGCACGCATTTGCAGGATGCTGTGCCCATTCGCCTGGGGCAGGAGTTTGCGGCCTATGAGCGCGTCTTGAAGCGGGACTTGGCGCGCATTGCGCAGGCGGCCAAGGCTTTGCTGCACATCAACATGGGCGCAACCGCTGTGGGCACGGGCCTCAATGCGGACCCGAATTATATTCGCCTCGTCGCGCAAAAACTTGCGGATCTTTCGGGTTTTCCGCTGGAAACCGCCGAGGACTTGGTGGATGGAACGCAGAATACCGACAGCTATATCGAAGTGTCTGCTGCCCTCAAAGTCTGCATGTTGAACATGTCAAAAATTTGCAACGACTTGAGAATGATGGCCTCCGGCCCCCGCTGCGGACTGGGGGAGTTGAACCTCCCTGCCCGTCAGCCCGGCTCCTCCATTATGCCCGGGAAAGTCAACCCCGTCATGGCCGAAGTCGTCAACCAAGTCGCCTTCAAAGTCGTCGGGAATGACTTAACCATCAGCATGGCCTCCGAAGCCGGACAATTCGAGCTCAACGTCATGGAGCCTGTCATCGTCTTCTCACTTCTCGAATCCATCCGCATGATGGCGCAGGCCTTCACCGTCTTCAGGACACACCTGTTGGAGGGTGTCACCGCCAATGCCGAGCGCATGAAGGACTATGTCAACAACTCGGCGGGCATTATGACGGCGCTGAATCCTCACATTGGCTATAAGGCTTCTTCCAAGGTGGTGCGCGAATCCGTCGAAACGGGAAAGCCTGTACGCGACATTATTCTTCGCGACAAATTGCTGACGCCGGAGGCCCTGGAAATCATCCTCTCTCCCATGGAAATGACTTCTCCGGGAATTGCGGGTGCTCATTTGCTTAAATAGCTTTCCGTTGTCGATTTTCAGCAGGGGGACTTCTTGCCCCCCTGCCCCCGGCGGTTTTTTTCTGACAACTGAATTTTTTCTGACAACGGACAACTGAAAACTACCTTCGGAGACTTCGTATGAAAACATGGCGCGTCGGAATTGTGGGCTTCGGCAACCTGGGGCAAGCAGCAGAGCGCTCCTTGAAACAGCAGCCCGACATGCGTTTGGCCGGCGTTTTCTCGAGGCGGCGTATTTCTCACCCCAACTACATGCCCATCGCTCTGTTGGATGAGGGCCAGGCGGAGGTGGACATTCTCCTTCTGTGCGGAAGCTCCGCCAAGGACTTGCCGGAGCAGACACCTCATTTTGCCAAGCGCTATAACGTGGTGGACAGCTTTGACACGCACGCGGCCATGCAGCGGCATTTTGAGGCGACGCATGAAGCGGCTTTGCGCGCAAACAAAGTGGCCGTTTTTGCAGCGGGGTGGGATCCAGGGCTTTTTTCTCTCATGCGCTGCTTGTTTGAAGCTGTTTTGCCTCAAGGCCAAAGCGCTTCTTTTTGGGGCCCGGGCATCAGCCAGGGACATTCCGACGCGCTTCGCCAGTTGCCGGGCGTCAAAGATGCGCGCCAATATACGCTTCCTGCTAAAGAGGCTTTGGAGGCTGCACGCGCAGGAAAACCCGTTGCACAAACACAAGCGCACAAACGACTTTGCTATGTCGTCCCCGAAGAAGGCGCTGACTTGAAACAGCTGGAGCATGCCATCCAAACCCTCCCGCATTATTTTGCAGGCTATGAAACCCAAGTGGTGTTCATCAGCCAGGAGGAGCTTTTGCAAAAACACGCCAGCATGCCTCACGCCGGGCATGTGGTGCGCCATGGCCTAACTCAGGAGGCACATGCGCACCAACTGGAATTCTCCCTCAAACTCGCCGACAACCCCGCCTTCACCGCCAGCGTGCTGGTGGCCTGCGCACGCGCAGCCTGCCGCCTCCACCAGCAGGGCGCCACCGGTGCCTATTCCCTCCTGGACATTCCTGTGGGCTTGCTTTCTTCCAGGTCGCCAGCGGAGCTTCGACAGCGGCTTGTTTGAGAAGGTTGGGTGTTTTTCAGGTGGAAACTATTTTTGGCTCTCAAACATTTTCGCCAACTCTTCGGGTTTGAGTGCGTCCTTTGTGTCCGTCACATAGGAGAGGCTTGCGGGCGAATCATCTTCCCTGAAGGGCAAATAGAGTTCCGCGCCTTCTTTGCCCAAAAGCAATGTTGTCCAGGGTCGGCCATTCACTTCCGTCGAATAGCATTTCCCGTATTGGCAAGGCTGCACCTTGTGCACAACAACTCTGTTGGCCCATGAATGTTCGAAGCCACCCAAAAGCAGCAAAGCCTCTTGCTGCTCAACTGCACCCCAATGCATCAACTGCACGCTGATTCCTGAAGCGGAACGCAAACTCGTCACTTGCGCATCCATCTTTGGAGCAGCCGACATGTTGGAAGAAGAAGTGGCACACCCCACCCACAAAGCCAATGAAGACGCGCCAACGGCAATCCATCGTTTCAAAACAGCCTCCGCTGAAAAATGCCCGAACAAAACTCAGCAGCTTTTTTGCTGTCCTGGCAAGTTATTTATTCTCCCTATCCAAAACCGAACGAATTTTTTCAAGCATTCATGGAGCCAAATGCATCGCGAAGGAAAGCTCGCCTCAAGCTGTGCAGCTCCTGACTTTGAATCGATCTGTTGAAGACTTTTTCGAGCGAAAAAAAAGGCCGCCACCGCGGGATGAGCGTTCGCCATTTCATTCCTTTTCAGGTGTTGCCATGCTCTACGCCAAGGTAAACAAAAGTAGCTTCGTATGCGCTATTTTTTTAATATTTATATTTCGACAAGGCAGTTGTATGCATGTTCGCAATCAAGTAAGAGAAGGTCTGACGCTCCAAGGCCGAGGGGGCAAGAGTTGAGCCGAAGCACGTGCAGAGAAATTTTCCTTCTAGAGGGAGAGGAAATGGAATCCAACAAAAAAGCAAAAGTGTCGAAGCAAACTACCTTGGGCCCGTCGGCCTTAGGATTAACCCTGTTTGCGGCTGTTTTCCTGGGTTGTAACACAGGAAGAGTCGTTCTGGAAAGCTGCACGGAGGGCGATGACTCGACGTGTCCCGAGGGGAAAGTTTGTCGGAAGACAACGACAACGCCTCCAGGGAAAGGCGTCTGTGTCCCCGCGGAAATTGAAATCGGCGAAGAAAAACTCGGCGTGGGGGGCAACTGTCATCTGGGCGGGAATGAGTGCGAAGACGGACTGCTGTGCGTGGAAGCCGTCGGCGCAGCTGCAGGCATGGGCGTATGCGCCCCCAGCAGTTGCACCCAGAACAGCCAGTGTCCGCTCGGTTGGACATGCGAGCGCGGCGTGTGCGTACCCGGCGTCTGCAGCAGCAACAACCATTGCCCGAGCGGCTGGTCTTGCCAGGGTGGCAAATGCTTCCCCGACAGCTGCATTGTCAACGCGGATTGCGCCGTCGGCGTATGCCTCAACAACGCCTGCGTCACCTGCGAGCCAGGCACGACCAACGGCTGTGACGCCAACACGGAAATTTGCCATGCCACCGGCGACGGCATGGGCGTTTGCCTCCCCACAGCCACTTGCACTGACGACGCAGACTGCAACGGCGGCAAATGCGTGGGCGGCCAATGCGTCCCCGCTTGCATTGTCAGCGCAGACTGCGCCGTCGGCGTATGCGTAAACAACGCCTGCGTCACCTGTGAGCCGGGCACTGC